>Ga0214917_10000111_pt1 | contig 92844 bp, 138 predicted proteins | sample LL_1208_BB_MetaG_FD_177983 | JGI IMG/M metagenome (GOLD analysis project Ga0214917, IMG submission 177983) | Freshwater microbial communities from Lake Lanier, Atlanta, Georgia, United States - LL_1208_BB | ecosystem: Environmental > Aquatic > Freshwater > Lake | place: USA: Georgia... | reverse complement strand
TTGATGCGATCACAACTGAACACGATCAGGCTTAACAATGTGTGCCTGTGGTAAATGTCCGTCATGCAAACAATGGGGAGTAACAATGAACTATGACGAAGCAATCGAAGAGTGGGAACTCGACATACTTGGTGAAACTCGTGAGTCACTACGATCACAAGCAATCAAGGCAGAAGAGAAGAAACAACGACTAGAGCGATTCACACAATTCTTCGGTCGTGTTAATTCTGCATTCACTTTCCGCAAAGTGGTTGTGACTGTTGAGAACTCGCCTATGGAAGCACCTGCTTGGTCAGGTGCATCAACTGTTACTTTCAACTCTCGTGTCATTGGTGATCTCAATGATGCTAAATCAATCGCTGGTATCAAGGGTCTTGATCTTCACGAGATCAGTCACATTCTCTACACATCTCGTGAAGGTTCAGAACTCTTTGACTATGTGAAGGACAACAATTACTTCATGGCATACAACGCACTTGAAGATCAGAGAATCGAAACTCTCTTTACATCAAAGTATCCGTCAACAATCGATTGGTTTACTGCCACGATCTTGATTCACTTCGTTGATAACAAAGAGGCATTCACTAACTCTTATCCGTTATTGCGTGGTCGTAGATACCTGCCTGTTGATCTAAGAGCCCAGTCTCGTAACGCCTACCCTGAACAAGATCAGATCAATGAAATCTGTTCAGTAGTCGATGAGTACCGAACTCTTCTCTTCCCTGCTGATACTGAAAAAGGAAAGGAACTTATTGCGCGATTTAATGAGTTACTTCCAAAAGGTAATGGCAACGGCTCAGGTAATGGCGAAGGTGGGTCTGTGCGACCTGCTGAGGCTGGTGAAGAGGGCGATGTAGTCGTTCGTATCAATGACCCATTCGGTCATGGCAAGCGACCTTCTGAGGGCTTGGAATCGTCTGCTAATTCACGACCTGTACCACCAAAGAAGCAAGAAAAAGATCGTGATCGCTCACAACAATTCGACAAAGAAGATGATGCACAACTGGCTGAACAACTGAAATCAAAACCTGTTATCGATGTTGACATCAACGACATTGATTTTGATTTTGGTTTTGATGATGCAGATTCAGATCAAGATTCAGATCAAGATTCTGATTCACATCAACCTTCTGATTCTGCTGGTTCTTCTGCTGGCGAGTTAATCGATACATTGATTAGTGATTTATTAGAAAACATTCTTGATTCTAATGAAACCGAAATCAATGACATCTTGCGACAGATTGGTGGTTTACCTTCTCTTACTACCAACAATTCAAAAGAGCCTGAGTTAGATCGCTTTCATGATCTTGTTCCTGATGCAAATACATTTCAAGCATCGTTGTCATTCGGTCGTGAGTTAGAGCGACTGAGATCATCGTTCGACCCTGCATGGGATAGATACGAATCACAAGGTCGCTTGTCTGCACATCGCTACTTGCGTGGTGATGATCTTGATACTGTATTCGATCAATGGAATGAAGGTCGTGAAGATGCGACTGAGATCGAATGCGTGATCTTGTTAGACAACTCAGGTTCAATGTCAGGACACAAAGCCTCTAGTGCATACAAAGCCATGTACGCAATTAAGAAGGCACTTGATCGTGTTAATGCAAATACAACTGTTATCACTTTTAATGATCGTGCTAACACCCTGTATCGTGCAACTGATCGTGTTGGTAACACAATTCGTGATGCTGGTACTGGTGGCGGTACATCAGCAGATCAAGCAATTCAGTACGCAACTAAATTGCTTGCTGAAACTGAGAAGCCTGTTCGTATCTTCTTCGCAATTACTGACGGAGAATGGTCGGGCAATCAAGATGCTAATCACGAAACAATCAAGCGCATGGCTCGTGCTGGTGTGCTTACTGCATTCGCGTACATTCCTGAAAGTACCGAACCTGTAGAACTAAATGCACAGAAGTCTCACTATTGCGAGATCGCTTCTGTAATTCGTAATCCATTCGATCTTGTTTACATGGCGAAATCAATCGTGAAGTATGCGATCTCTCGCCGTCTCGTAAGCAACTAACTGTCACTCTCTAGGTGACTGCATGAGATGCGCTATTCGTGGAAGGCTGGCGCAGATCATAAGTGAGTGGGGCTTGTTTTTGGCTTGCCCCACTCACTACCCAAACAATTACAACTAAGGAGAATAAGTAAATGAAATCAGCAGACCTACAAATTGGTATTAAGTACGGCGTTATTCCTTCATGGGATTACTCATCGCAAGATAAGAAAGACCCTGCAAAGGTGCAACGCAGAGCCGTTGCTAACGCAGAGTTAATCTCGTTAGAGAAGTACGAATACAAGGTGTATCGATCAGATAATCCTGATGATGCACAATTTACTTCTGCACCAAAGGGAAGTAGATCAGTCGGTTATCTTGTTAAATCTTCTGACTGGGCTGGTAACACACAAGGTGACATCTATTGGATTGCAAGAGCGCAGGACATTGTGGCTGAGTACGCAACTCTTGAAACTCGCTGGACTAAAGAAGAGGCAGAAGAGAAGGCTCGTGAGGCTCAATGGAAGGCAGAGCGCGAAGCCAAAGAACAACAAGAGAAGATCGAACAGGCAAACGCTCAACGATCTATTGATGCGGTCAAAGAATCGCTTCGATCAATCATCGGTAGTCGTGCAGACAAACTCGACTTCGAGATTCGTAATCGCCGTCAAGAGAATGGCGAATACAAACTAAGCGGTGCTTGCACTATTGATGTACGCACTCTTCAATCACTAATCGAGAAGGTTCTCGAAGCGAGAGACATGGTGGCATAAATGAGTTACTTCTTAGATCGATTCGTAGCGATTCAAGATAAGTACTACAAAAACTATCAAGGCAATACGCACTACTCAACATGGTTGCGTAGCAAGAGATTCGATCATGTGATTGAACTAAAGCAGTTACCGAATACCTATCAAGAGATTGAGTACAAAGGTCACTCAATCATTGTGCAGGGCATTCATCACCAATGGTGTGACATCTTCGATGTAAATGGAAACACATTTCCTAATTCTGCACCTGCATCACAGATCGCATCTCGTGGTGATCTTCAATTCAATACAGTCTTTCTTGCATGGGCTTGGCGTATTGACGGACAACACACAGATAAGCCATTGAACTGGAATAGTGAACACGCAGTTATTTGCGGTAGTCATTCATCAGACAAGATCGAGAAAACGATCAAACTCGCAAAAAAGCGCATTGATCTTGAAGCAAAGATCGTTGCGGTTCAAGATCAACTGATCGCTATGGCTGATGAGAAGATGCTGTACTCAACAAACATGAGTGCATTCAATCCATACAACGCCGTAATTAACGATCAGGTGTTCATTCAAGGTCATGGTCGCTTGCGTAAGGGCATCATCGTTGACACAACTGGTTCACGATTCATTGTTGCTTATGTAACTCCCTCTAATCATCATGATCTGAAATACAAGACACTTCCACTTAGTCGCTTATACCGAAAGGAGAATGCGTGACAACTAAAAGCAGAAAGTCTGCTAAAACTATTGAGCGAGAAAACTTTCTTGCTATTGGTATCAAGGCGTGCAATCGGTGTGACAACCTGTACGAACTAAGTAACTTTCGATCTGCAAAAACTAAATCGGGAGTAGTTTCGTATTGCATTCCTTGTGAAGATGCGTACAAAGTCGAGTGGCACTTGAAACGCAGGATTCAGATTAAGGAATGGATTTACGAACACTTGAAATCTAATCCTTGCGTTGATTGTGGCGAGAGAGATGTACTCGCACTCGACTTCGACCATGTAAGAGGCGCACGAAAGCGTTACAACATCGCTCATGCGTTCATGCTAAGTAACATGACGATCAAGCGATTACAAACTGAGATCGCAAAGTGCGATGTCCGTTGCGGTAAGTGCCACAGAATCCGTACACACATGGCTAGTAAGTCATGGAAATACCGAATGGCTATTGAGAAAGGAGATGCTTAATTGTTAACAGTAAGAGGCTGGATTGTTCTTGTAATTATTCCTGCATTGATCTTGGTATCGCTATTTACTTATGTAACTCGTGATGTCTGCTATGTGGGCGAAGGCGGTAACTGGTTGGGCTATGGCTCATGCACAAAGATGATCGATGAAGTGACAGGAGAAAACAAATGATTGATTCAGAACTTGAAACTCTACTTGCTGATGTTGTTCGATCTAAATGGGGCGATAGAGGTATTGAGTATCTTGTTGGTGCGATCTCTAGCATCACAACTGCTGACCAACTAACTGCACTAATCAATGCAAATCTTGATTCTCGTGTAGTTAGAACTTCACCTGACGGCTCACTATTCTTGGGAGATAACTAATGATCGCAACTGCAAAAGAAGCAATAGAGATGATCGAGAAAATGTATGCAACAGACATGAGTGAACAACTAGTAATTACTTGGTGGGATTCAACTGATTTCCAAGATCGTGATCTCGATAAGGCATTCAATGTCTGTGAAGATGCACTTGATGTCTGTATCGGACACATCAGCGACACAATCGCTGACTTCGTTCCTGCTTTAAGTGAAGGAGATTCAGATGCCAATAACGCTTAGACAAGCAAAACTGCTAGATCAAAAGTATCGTCACATTCGAGATTGTTTTGAGTGTGGCGATCAACACGATGTCAATGAGATGTATCCAAAAGACGGATACTTAATCTGTGAACCTTGTTCGCAGGGAAGATAGGAGATAACCAATGGGATACGCACAGATCGTTCGTAGGGTAGAAGCCCACGAACTAACTAATTGTGATGATTGCGGGAATAACGAACTTACTTCATCAGGTAAATACTTCGAAGAACTAGGTAGTCAAAAGATACTGTGGTTCTGCTTTAACTGCATTCATAATCCAACACAGTAACTTTATCGAGTAGGGGTCAACGCAGGGTTAAACGACAGGGTTAATTCATTTCCCTATCTCCTTACCTGCTAAGGGCGATCATGATCGGCTTCTATGATTGCCGTAGTCGTACCTGCCCCTACTCGATTTCACTATTGATAGAGATCGTCAACACCTAGCAGACTACGGCAGACTGAAAAGGTGTTATGAAAATCTTGCAAGATCGTTGATCGATTTCAGACCAACGCACAACATCGTTCTACTTCTTGACGATCTCTATCAACTATTTAATTAACCTAGAGAGGATTACAACATGGATACACCACACCCATTCACACTAGAAGAAGTAAATGCAATCCTTGTTGCACGATTCAATGGCGAATCGTTGCAGAGCGTTGCTGATCGATTTAACACAAATCGTGTACTGATTAGAAGAATAGAAAGTAAATACATGAACCGATTCAAAGTCGGACACACTTACAATTAAGGAGAAACTAAATGACATCAATTCCACAAACTAAATGTAATGACTGCTTGGAATGGGTTGAGTACGAAACTGTCCACGAATGCAAAGGAGAAATAAATGAGTGAACTATCATCACACCAAACTGATCTGATTAAGTCGATCACGATCGCTAACGAGTTTCTAAAGATCGTTCGCGGATTCAAAGTAGATTCTGATCGCAAAGACAGTCTGCCTCAGGAGATCAAGGAGTACCTAGCCAATGAACACCTGAACTCAATCATGGAAGATCAAGAGATCGAACCTGAGATGTTGATTTGGGGATTCCTGCACATGATCGAGATTCTCTTGAAGTATGCAGAGTTAGACCCTGAGGACTTAACGAGTGTCATGGATTCGTTTATGAAGTATGTGATCGAAAACCCTGACCAATACAGAGATCGGAGTAACGATGAAGATTGAGATCATCAATGCACCATGTCAGTCAGCAGGTGTTGACCCTGAGTTATTCTTTCCTGACCCGACAGAGTACGAAAAGATTCAGCGAGCCAAAGCAGTATGCAATCAATGTCCTGAGATCACAAAGAATAAATGTCTCTCATTCGCACTAGACAATGGTGTGCAGTATGGAATCTTCGGCGGTCTAACAGATCACGACAGAGCCCTACTACGCCGTAGAGAGAATCGAAAATACAAGCAGTATGTATCAGTAGTGGGGGAGTATTAATTATGTACACAAAGAATCAGGTAGTAATCGAAGTCAATGGTGGCGTTGCAGAAGTAACTCGTTGCCCTAATGACATCGAAGTAATCATCATCGATTACGACAACGAGATCAATGGAGATAACTAAATGATGAATCCAAATGACATAGTGCTATTTACTCGTGAAGAAGCAAATCAATTAGTGAGGAGAGTGCTTACTGATGATGAATGGCTAAAGATCAGAGAGTGGATTACTTCTGACGATAATCTGTGGGAAGTGATCGATGAATGTATTCAGAACACGATTAGTGAGGTGATTATCGATGAAGATCAACAAGAAACTGGTGAATCGAATTGAAGGATTGGCTCACTACTACCGACATCGCACAACAAACAGGGCTAAAGATCGACACGATCTATACCTATCGAAAGCGCAACACCCTTCCCGAACCCGATCACATGATCGGCAATCGACCACTATGGAAGCAAGAAACAATCGATAAGTGGAACTCTTATCGAATAACACAAATAGAAACGGAGAAATAAATGGTTGCAAATGTAATCAGTAGTCAAACCTCAGCAACAGATCATGTTATTGAGTTTCCAATGAACGGAAATGTTTACACCGCCAAAGTATTTATTGGTGAGTGGGGCGTTGATGTTGATTGGTTTATTGGTGAGGACTTTATTGCGATCGATGATCGCTGGAAGGTTCTGCCAACTGATCTCTACAATCTCGATGATTTGGATTGGGAAGAGATTCTCTATCCATGAGTACCTACAAAGTAACTTTTGTATGGACACGATCAATCGAAGTCGAATGCGATTCCGAAGATCAAGCGAATCAACTCGGTGAACTATGGCTATCCGAAGCAGTACCGCAGATCGCTCACGACACCGAATGGGATAGTGAGATCGTCAACTAACTCTTAGCCCTGATCTGGGGCGATCTGAGAGTTACTTCAAGCGCACATAAGCAGATTCCCTAAGCCCACAGTCACTATTGCCCCTAGCCCCTGATCGGGCTAGGGGCTATTTTTTGCATTCGAAGTTACTCACCAGTAACATTACTCAGCAGTAACATGAAGGGGGAAGATCATGGCTTATGTCGTAAAGCGTGGGGATAGGTTTACAGGCTATTACCGAAAGGGCGGTAAACGCCTCTCAGCAGGTACATGGGGCTCGGAGATCGATGCCATGTACCACGCCTCAAAAGCAGAGGCATCGGGTGGCAGCGAGCCTTCTAGGGCTGTATTTACCCTATCGACCTACATCGATTCATGGCTTCCCACCGCCGATCTCATGCCGATCACTCGCAAGGGCTATCGATCAGTCATTGACCGCTATGTGATTCCAACTCTTGGAGATCGCAAAGTAACTTCGATCGATACCCGTACCATTCAAAAGTTACTTCAAGCCCTGAGATCAGAAGGAGTCGGTTCAGCCACCCTCAATCAGATCAAGGCATCACTAGGGTCTGCCTTCTCCCAGTTAGTCGATACAGGAGAATTAACTCAGAACCCTACTCATGGGATTCGTATTAAGGCGAAGTATTCGGACATCTCAAATGTTGTAGAACCCGAAGAGTTTAAAGCGATTATTCAGCATCTACCGACCGAAGGGGCGCAGTTATTCGCCCGATTCTTAGTCGCATCAGGTTGCCGATTCGGGGAAGCAACCGAGATCAGGGTCAAGGACATCAACCTGAGGACAGGGGAAGTCTATGTCCAAAGGCGAGTCAGCGATCTAGGGTCAAGCCATACCAGCAGGTTTCTAGTCGTAGAAGCCACAAAGTCGGGTCATAAGCGAAGCCTTATGTTAAGCAAAGCCCTACTACAAGAGATTCAGGGTTATGTCATAGCAAAAGCCCTATCAAAAGATGACCTGTTGTTTCCAAGAACGATCATCTTAACAACAGGTAAACTAGAGGCTTCTCGTGGAGAAATGTCTAAGCGACCATTCGCCAAAGACGGAAAACTGTTCCAGCATGGAACTCTGTACGCCTATACACATGGGCGTTGCCGATGCGAGGCTTGTAGAGAGTCGGTGCGAAAGCACAGGCAAAAGACAAAGCCATACCAAAAGCAACAGAGGTTCATCGACCATACGAGTCACCTACCACGAGATGTATGGAGAACTACATGGAACAAGGCAATAGCCAAGTCAGGCATCGGTTGGAGTCCTAGAACCCATGATCTAAGGCACGCTAACGCTACTCAACTTCTAAAAAGCGGAGTAGATGTGCATGAGGTCAAGGAACGCTTAGGGCATCAGTCGATAAAGACGACAGAGCGATACCTACATCGCCTTCGTCACAACCAGTCAAAGGCATCAGAAAGTGTCAATGACTTTTTGGAGTGATGATGAATCTAACAAGAAGAGGCAAGATCGTATTCGGATCGCTATTTACGGCGATGTTCGTTGGTAGTGGGCTAGTGGTATTGCCACCAGCCTTTAGCCCTACGCAAGCCGAAGCACAGATCATGCAGAAGCAATACCAAGAGCGAGCCCTAGCCAAGTACGAGAATGCAGACAAACTAACTCAGACACAGTTAGTCGATCTGCTTAGCGCAGTTGGCTTCAAAGGACAAGCCTTACGCTATGCGTGGGCAATCGCTATGAAAGAGTCACATGGAAACCCTCTCTCCCACAACGGCAATCGCAAGACAGGGGATAACTCATTCGGGTTGTTCCAAGTCAACATGGTTGACTCATTGGGACAAGATCGCAGGGAAAAGTTCAATTTAGAGTACAACGCTCAACTGTTGAATCCTGTGGTGAACGCCAAGATCGCTTACTTCATGAGCGCAAAAGGCAAAGACTGGAGATCATGGAAAGGTGTCCACAATCCTGTAGTAAAAAAGTGGTTAGCACAGTTCCCTGAAGCACATGCAAAAGCCCTAGCAAAAGCGAAAGCGAAAGCACTAGGAATAACAGAGTAAGCAATAGGAGAAGCCCCGTCAGAAATGGCGGGGCTATCTTCGAAGTAACTCTACCTGGCAGCCAGGTGAGTTAGTTAGTTAGGGGAGCACATGGCAAGTGGCGGTATGCAGGACTGGCAGTCAATAAGTCATAGCAAAGCAAAGCCATACCAGAAGCCATACCAGAAGCAAGAGCAATTCCCAAAGCAACACCAGAAGGACGAGTGGACTCAACCCGAACTGCCATTTACTGATAAGCCGTGGCGTTCTGATAAGTATCTTACTGATACTGAAATAGAAGAACTCTTTTGGCGCAAATTAGTGCAGTTGGGTTGGAGATGGCAGACATACGGCGAGAACTTAAAGAGCAAGAACATTGTGTTGCCTTGCCCTTACTGCAATTTACTAATGGATAGCCACACCATCATCACAGAAACAAACTCTAAAAGAATGCAAGACAAATATTATTGCGAACAAGTTTTAAAGAGGCACAAGGGTCTTGAATGCAAAGCCATACTAGAAGACGAAGCAATACCAGAAGCCATATCAGAAGCCATACCAGAAGCATGTTACAAGTGCCATGGTGAAGGCATCTTGCAATCAGGAGAAGAGTGCGACTGCTAAATTACTTAGGTTGGTTGTCAGTAATCAGTTTGACTTCGCAAGCATCAGTTGTGCAGTAAGCCTCACCAATAGCATCAGCAGCCATTCCTGCATAGACACCAGAGAAGTCAATAGGGAAGAGTTGCATTACGCCTTGCTCTTCGTATTCCTTCTCAGTGATCTGTGTGTAAGGCATTTGAGGATATACATGGTTACCACTAGGCAAGAATGAGACAGTCTTTAGTTGACCATCGTACATATGCAAAGCCGTACCAATAGCCGAGGCTTCCTTTTCTGGATCAAATGAGATTGTTACAGAGACAGAGTTGTCTGACCAGTAGCGTTGAGCAGTGGCAGCAAGTGCCATCTTCTCGTAAATACTTACATCCTTCTCACTTCGCTTAGCCTCTGACTTGATAGGGAAGAAGACAACCGAAGTCGTATCAGGAGACTCACTTGCTGGCTCTACTCTGTAGTTAGCAAGTTTGAACAGTGGAAGCATTGGGTCGTTGTTTGAGAAGCGGATAGCACGATTGAAGTACTGACCACCTACAGTCCAGTGAACTCCTGGAGATTCTCCAGCCAAGATACTTACTGTTCCTGATGGCTTGACTGTTGTCATCTTGATTGACTCACGGATACCAAGCCACTCTGAGTAGTTGGTGTCATATGACTTGATGACCTTGTAGCCTTCATCCATCCACTGACGCAGGACTGGGAGTCCCTTAGTGTCTGCAAAGTTTGCAACACCTGAGACTGATGTACCGATACGGCGATTGCGCTGCATGATCGCATTGGTTTCTTCCCAGTGAGTTGGAAGCAATGTCACAGTCTTTGCATAGAGGTAAGCGAACTTCAATGTGCGCTTGAAATCTTCAAGATCTGTGTGGCGATTCAAGTAAGTCTCTACCAATGTGCAGCACTCGTATGACTCTAGTGACTGCTCAGCACATGGGTTGTACCCTGCAATACGCCAGTCCTTGTTGTTGATTGGATCTGCAAGGCGACCGTATTGCTTGGAGATGTCCATCCAAATAACTCCTGGCTCTCCGTTGCGAGCAATACCTTCGATGATTCCATCGAGGTTATCTCCTACATTGACAGCCACAGAGTTGTTCGACATCCAGCCATGCGTCATACGCTCTGGATACTTCTCGTAGTTCTTTAGGTTTAGAAACTCTTCATCTTCAATGCGACCAATAAGTAGTTCTGCAGAGCGACGGACGTTGCCAGAGACTACGCACACACCAATCATGTTTCCAATGTCTGCGATGTCACGACGAGTTAACTTCTGACCAGCACGACCCTTGAATAGTTCACAGATGTACTGGTGCAGTTTGATTAGAGGATCTGCTCCTGCTGCGGTTCCACCGAAGGTGCGGATTGGTTCACCCGCTGGACGGATCGCTTCGTAATTAAATGTTGGAGCCTTTGTATCTGGCTTGAGGTAGGCATTGATGAGGGCGGCTGTTGCTTCGACCCAACCCTCTCGTGTGTCTGGGATGTCATAGGTGTAATCTCCTTGTGGTGCATAGATGTTGAACTCCTTATCTGCTCCCTTATCATCAAAACCAACGCCCACTCCGAGCATTGATGCCTCCATAAGAAATGCAAATGGTTTTGCTGGATCTGTCTTTATCATCGATCCAGTTGAAACGAAGGCGCAATTCTGTAGTGCTGCTGAGTTGCGTTGCTCATTGACGATTGGAGTTCCCATAACCCATAGACCTCTTCCAGGCGGTGTCCACTTCAAGTTCCATAAGCGATCGAATGCCTCTTTGGCTGAGGCTGCTGCCTTTGCATCTGACCATGGCAAGCGGTTCGTCTTTGCGTGATCCTTCTGCAATGAGTACATGCCGTTAATCACACGTTCACATACATCGACCCACGTCTCTTTCGTACCATCTGCCTTGAGGCGAGAATAGGTACGTAAAAAAGTTATCTCTCCAACCGAGTTACCTGCTGCATCTTGATAACCAAACGGCGCCTTCTTTGGGCGATAAGGTCCGATGAAGTCCTCAGTCAGTTTGAAAGATAATGTTGTCATAACCCCTACCATTTCTATAAATGTCTAAATACCCCTCTGTGGGTTGCTTAGTATTGCGCTTGGAAACCTATCATGCATCTGTTAACTTTGCGAAGTACTCTCGCCAAAAGAAAATGGTCAACTACGGGTGAGATATGTTTTACACCCTGTTAACTGCTGTTATCAGATAAGTTAATCTTCTATTGCTTCAGAGATAATCTTAGTGACAGTCTCTTCACGGATTGGATTAGGGAACTCTTTGAGTGCCTGAGCGCGATCTCCAAAGATTGCAGAGAGCACTCCACCAGAAGATTGACGGCTTGCAGTGATCTGAATGAACTCCTTGTTCTGATCCATCTCATTGACATTGCCCACTAATTTTAGAAGACGATCGATCTCTTGGGACAGATTTGGATCTGCGTATCCACCATTCATTTCCTCTGCAAATCGCATAAAAGCAACTCTCTGCCCCTGCATTTCGATAATTGCAGTCAGTAGTGACTTGAGTTGATCTTTAGTCTTTACCTCTACTGGAAGATTAAATGCACATGTATTTTGCGGTTTGAACGCTGGGCAGTTAGATGCAACAAAGCATGTATCGCATTGGCGAAGGGAGGTCTGCTGTGTTTGAACAACAGGAACATCCATGAGAATGTCTTTGCCATCATCATCAGTTTCGACTATTGTCTTCATTTTGAATCCAAAGACAGGCAAGTTTGTCATCTCTTCAGGGGCTCTTTCTACTGATCCACTACGCTCCACTTTCCTCCCTTCTGCTCCACTGTTATCAGAAGCGGACAGATCTAATCCCATCAACCCCGTCATGAACTCATCGCTATTATCAGATAAGTTAGTGTCTTTACCACCATCAATGATGTGGAAGTTGGGGGTCTTCTTGTCCATGGATTCCTCTAGTTTCTTGTATGACCAGACAGCAACTCTAGTTGCTTCAAGGGTACTATCTTTAACAAACTCTGAATAGTCTAGCCCAGCCTTCTCCACAATGTTCTTGTAGCGAGGTCGTGCCTGATCCTTCATCTTCTTCGGGTAACGCACCAAGCGTGCCCCATCCCAGATGATCGTCTCACCTCTACGCATGGGCGATAGCCATGACAATGTGCTGGCTGTGACAAATGGTATGGATCTTAGGTTGTCTGGTTTGGCACATCCGAGGGCGTGGTAGTTGACTTTGAACTGGTTGGAGTAAGTCCTTGTTACGGCGGCCAAGTTAGTTACTGATTCGATCTCGTCATGAGGTATAGCCACATTGTGGAACTTTTTTGACATCTCTGCCAACTTACTCTGTCCATACTCTTCATGCCAGATGACCCATAGTTTAGGGTCGTTACTGAAGAAGGGACGCTGCGCTTCTATCCATTCAAGGCCGAGTATTTGTGAGTCAAACTCAAGGAATCCTTCAGCACGATCTGCATTGTTTACAAGAAACTCCTGGTAGTCAGCGGCCAAGTCAATTAGTTCCTCACGAGATAGCCCAGCCTTGTCAGCCTGTGACGCCCCTGATTCGATGTAGACCTTGGTCTCTGGATCAAAGTGCTCGCTTATAAGCCAGATCTTAGTCTTTGGAAGACCACGCTTGCGAAGACCCCAAAAGTTGAGTCCCATCGACTCAACCTTCATGCCTTCTAGCAGGGTGCGGTTAGAACCAACCTCAACCCCTGAGAAGATAAGTTTAGTCATCCCAGAACTCTAGTTCCTTGGGGTTGGCTGCTTCTTTAGATTTAGCAAGGTTGACTCTGGTTATTGAGTTTTCAATATCAGACCATTGACGAACCTTCTTAGGTGCATCAGGGCGACGCTCCACAGCCAAATAGCCTGGGTTCATAAACATAATGGCAGGAATACCTTGCTCTTCAAAGACCCATGAACACATAGAAGGATCAGCGTCCACATACATCTCAATAGGAGCACGAGAACGGCTCAGAATAAACTGGCGTTTCTTTAAGTCTTCGCCTTCTAAATGGTACGAGTAATCAATCAGGTCATCGTAGTTGATGATTCCGTGGGAGTTAAGCCAGTGCTCTGCATCTTCTTTCTTACGAGAGGTTCTGATAGCCACTCGGTTATTGATGTTTAAAGCATAGTAGAGCATTACTCCTGCTCTGATTGGATCGCCTGAGTCTGAACTCAATACTCCATCAAGGGACAACATTACATTCATTTATACTCCAAATAATTGTTAGAACTTTATTGCGGTGTCTTGTACGTTGCTGCTCTCCTGATTAGCGTTTGTGTATCTGGTAGATCAATTCCGTACGTCTCTTCTGCTTGTTTGTTCTTGTACTCTTTCCAGTAATCGTGCATCTGTCGAAGCGCTGGTACTGTTCCATATTTCTTACCTGCTTGCCAGCGGTAGTTGTACACATCAGCATACCCACCACCACTAGGGCTGAAAGCATAACGACGACTGTGATGTATGTCTTCAAATAACATAGATCCATGCATTAATAACTGTTGTACTCGGAACTCTGCGTTACGACGTGCTGGATCATTTGTTGCGCCTTTTAGATCTGTCAAGGCTTGTGAATATCGCATTACTACATCAGAAGCGCTCTTTAAATCACGTTGTGCTGCGGCTTCGCCCATAGGGTTAAGTGGTGCAGACTGCTTCTCTGGAAAGACTGTCCAGTCATTATGAGTTAGATCGTAGGCAGCATAAGGATTGATTGTACGGATGTCTGTAGCGCCAGGATTGACATAGAAAGTTACTTCAAATCCATTCCAGTCTTTTGTATCTGGCTGTAAGTGCTCACGGAAATCTTCGTTGAGCATCTTGCTGATCTCTGTATCGCCAAGTCCGTTGTATTCTGGATGAGCCTTACGGAATTGGATATAGTCAACGCCGATTAAGACATCTAAGTCTCCTGGCTCACGAGCAGCAGACCACTGGTAAGAGACTGCAGAACCTGCAAGCCATACATGTGTCCATAGATCAGGATGACGATAGGTCTCGTTGAGGAAACCAAATAACTCTTGAAGAAGCCCATTACGAACCCAGCCCTTGAGCATTGTTCCAGAGAACAGTTCAGGGTCTAGAGTATCTTCTGGTTGAGAGAAGTACGATGTCGGTAGAGCCTGTATGGATACAGGTCCAACATAGCGGTCTAATCCATCAGGGCGATTCATACCCTTAGTTTAGGTGCTTATTCTGCTTGGCGGTTTGCTAAAGCCTCAGCAATGCGTACTTTTGCAACTTCTTCTGCTGTTGGTGGCATTAACTTAGCAAGGACAGCCTTAGAGACACGGTCAGCCAACAGTTGTGACTCAATGTCATTGACTAACTCCTTGCAACATCCAAAGATGTCATAAGTAGTTGCTTGTCGTGCGACTGTATCGCTGGCAGGAAACACATGAGTAGACAGTGTCCCATCTTCATTGATGACTACGCTGAAACCTGCTTGAATCTTATCTTCTTCCATTATTTCATTCCTAACAGTTTTTGTTTGCGCTCTGCAACACCGATCGCTACTGGACAAAAATCACAGAGATAGGTCTTTTGACCTGGGGTGTCTTTATACTTACCCATACCTTCTTTGATACGATCTTTTTCGGTCTTTGGGATAAGCATGAGGTTGCTATCGTGCCAATCTGGGCAACCGTCTTTTGGTTTATTATGACGTTGATAGCACGACATAGCATCTTCTAAGAAAGTAGAACGTGAATCGTAGAAGGTCTCATCAATTGCTGCTAGACCCATTGATCCACCGCCCTTAATCTGGCTGATGATCTCTCGTTTTGATTCGTTGTGTGCCCATGCACGAAGTGGCAACACAAATAACTTACCTTTGTGTGGATCTCCTGAAGGGAATACGTGATTCTCACATGCAACAGCAAGGAGATGGTCTAACTCTGGCTCACCATCGTATGGTGGCAATTCGTCTAAGGTCTGGCAAACAAGACAGTAGAGCAACCGAAACATCGGCTCTTGGTCTTTAGGTTTTTCACCCAGAATTGGTACGTTACTCATTGTGCTCCTTGTAGTAGTCCGATTATCCTAACAGATTATTTATCCTTAGGTGCGTTTGGATTGTTGTCGTACTCTGGCAATGCCCATCCACCCATAGGTTTCATGTGCTTCTTTAACTCTGAGCCATGGGGACGACCTGATCGATATCCTTTGGGACTTAACCAACGTACATCTGCACTGTGGCTAAAATCTTCATTGGCATCGTAAAAGTTTACTTTACGCTTAGAAACTGATTCTCCTATCGCACGGTTTTTTGACTTACCGCCTATGCGACGATCATTAAACAAGTTGTGAGGTTGTTTACGCTCAAACTCACCAGGGTCTGGTACTCCAATTGCTGTTCCCATGTTTAGAATCCCAAACTTGAAGCACAAGATTCACAAACACGCCCTTGACCCGCATAATCCTGTGCACCTTTGTTACCGCAACTTTCACATTTCCATTTTGGGTTGTCTCTACCTGTAACGGTTTCATTTTCCCAAGTCTTCATCGCACTCTTAGATAGAGGAGTGTGAGGGTTCTTTCTGCGGTCGTTAAATTCCATGATTACTTACCTGGGTTTACCTTGTTTGGATACTCAGATGTTGCAAATCCATAGCCATAGAATGGGTGTAGTGACTGGCGGTTAGCGATAGTTGCTGATGACTCAGTTCCTACCTCTGTATCTGGGCGAACTTTGCGGTACTTGCCATCTGTTGCGCCTTCTTCTAATCCTGCGTTCATTGAACGTGATGAGTTAACTGTCATGTTATTGTCTCTTCCTTGTTGAATTTCCTTGATTTGCCCATTTTCCTTCATTTATATCGTTTCGTAACGGTGTAACCACAGCAGCATCGTAAGATTCTTTACGAGTAGTTCCTGGGTTTTTCATAGCACGTGCTGCTTCTTCATGAACGGCTACACGACCTGCTGTATCTGGTTTGTAACCTTTAGGTGCAAGGCTTTTACCTAAAGCCGCTTTAAGCGCTCCATTCCCTTTACGACGGTCATTAAAAATCATGCCATCTTACCTTTCACTCGTTGAGCATTGCGTTGTGTTACGCAAGAGAGGCAATGACCTCTGTTTGCCATAAATTCTACAGGGTTCATGATTACTCCACAGGTTGGACATGGAGCAGATCCGTTGTAACGGGTTGCGTTTTCAGCAATCTGACGAGCCTGCAACTCCATCGATAGCATGCCGTCACCATCCATTAGTTGGTCCCCAATCCGTTACGTTCTGCTGCTTGGTAACCAGCCACTCCACCAGAGAACCAAGAGATACGAGGTTCAGTATAGTTTCGATCTACGGTTACAATGTCATCAATTCCTGGTTGTTTTCTCTCGTATCCATAACGTTCTGGAAAGAGTTGGATCTGTGGCAATGGTGGGCGAACCATAGCCTGAATATCTGCTCCAGGAATGTTCATTACCATGAGAGCCTGTGATGTTAGTCGTTCTGCATTCGTTGACCATGGGCCGTTGTACTGATAACGCTTTGCTACCTGATCAGGTTTAATCGGTGCACGCCAAGGCTTGGTGTAGTCATACACTCCGTCTACGTGTTGTGTCATCCGATTGCCCCTCTGTGTTGAACCCATGTAGTTGCTTGTACTTGATGAGCAAGCGGAATCTCTAACTCACCAGCAGCATGCTGGTAGGCATGTACGAAGTGCTTGTAGCGACCCATTGAACTAAGGCCAAGATCTTCTGACATTGGAGTGTGACCACTTGGCCCTTGTGTAATGTTGCGTTGTGCTTTTCCGCCACCTGCTCCTACAAAAGGATGACCCATCGCAATGTCATAAGCATGACGATCAATTGTTACTGGTGTTGGATTACTTGGATCATGAATGTTATGGAAGAAGTTTGTAACTTTATGTCCACCAAGAACCTTTTCAGGATCTTCTCCTTGATGAATTCTACGAGCCTTCTCTACGTTTGCTGGAAGAAGTACACTCGCTACATTTCCTGTTTTTACTAGTTCATGTGATTGTGCAACGTTTTTTTCCCAACTACTTAACGGAGATAACGCAGCGATAATTCCTGCGCCCTTGCGTGGATCACCCTGTCCAACACGAAGTGCTTCGTCGTGTGCTTTGCTGTACCACTCGTGTCCACCCTTTACAAAGTCTGGGGATGCTTGACGATACTTACCAATAATGTTTTCAACATGTCCCTTGAATTGAGACTCTGCTAGGTTCTTATCCCAGCGGCCGTGTGGGTCAACACCAAATTTAGCCATGTTAGTTCCACGTTGGTCTTAAATAAGCAAGCATTGCCTGACGACGTGCATTGATCTCTCCTGGCTGATTAGCCTGTGTGTTTGCTTTACCATCGTTAACGAGGTGAGGAGCAGGAGTAAGATGAGTCTGTGGTGCGCTACGAGGAATCATGTATGACACTGCGCCATCTCGGTTAACTAGCGTTGCTTTCATCTGACGGGCTAGACCCATGTCAGGATTAAATTCTTCAGGCCAGTAGTACATAGATGGCTCAATGCGCTCACCTTTGTGTACACCACGCTGATATGACTTCTGGTTAACACGGTTCTTGATGCTATCCAACAAACGGTCATCACGACGTGAGCGGATAGTACCAAGGTAACCATCTGGGTATTCCGCAGATGGAACTCTTCCAACACCAATACGGAGTGAATCCATGGTGTCACGGGCTACAGGAGTACCTGCACCACCTTGGTTATTGTATCCAGCAAGACCACCGCCACCTAGCGATTGCCAGTTCTGCGATGGTGAAAAGTTATTGTATCCGCCAGCCATTATCGATTCTTCTCTCGTGGCTTTTTCTTAGTGTTAGGAACGTTCTCATAAGTCTGGACGTTGTACATAGCGTCTTCCTTACGTTCTTCCATCTTCTTTGTGGCTTCTTTCTTACTGGTGTAGACGCGAGAGGCATCTAGTTGAACACCACTCTTTGGTTTTTCTGGATCTACCCATGAACCAATATTTACATTCTTATCTTTAGTTCCCATGCGTACTTTTTCTGAAAACTTAGAAACTTCATTGGCGCTAATTTTAGGGTCTTTACTTCCTGTACTAACTTTTTGTGTGTTAATACGGCGACCCTGTACATCACGTTCTCCACCTACTGCATATCCAACTGCTGGTTGCTCATCGGTAGTAACTCCAGTACGGACATTCATCGTGAGACCACGATCACTTACTGGCTTAGCATTTGTGCGTGCTGCAAACTCGACCGCACTCAACGCAGGGTGAACACCCTCAGGTCGAGTTAACTTTTCAGATCGAATTACAGAACGCTTTCTGCTCATTCGTTTCTACCTGCACCTTTATCAGATTGAGGAAGAGAAGGACCCGCTGCAGTGTCATCCCAACTAAAGGTTGTTCCTCTAGTCTTAGATGAGTACGCCAAAGGTCCACCCTTACCAATTGATTGATTACGCCATGCAGTTGCCTGCGCTGCACTTCCAGTTGTTGATTTACTTAATGACAGCGGAGGTGTCATATCTGGTTGTACAGCCTTGAACTGACTCGATGATAGTGAGTCACTCATAATTAGTAGGTGCTATCTACGCCGCTGTTAAAGTTAGGTGCTTGTCTTCCCATAACTGAAGGAATGACTCGTGCATTTGCCATTGTTGCTCCTGCTTCGCTGTTAATTGGAGCAGGCATCTTTGCAGTGATGCGGTGCTGTGCACCCTTGTACTCAAGGTTCTGACGATTTGCCTTGTTCATGATTGTTGGATCGCCAGCCTGTGTGTTCTTCTTTGGCATTAACTTTCCAGCAACTGGTGTTGCACTTGGTGCAGTAAAGCCACCTGCTGCGCTACCCATGTAGGCTCGTGCACCTGTTGCCACAATTTGCTCTGGTGTTAGGTTGTTTTTCATTCTCTTACCTACCGATTCATGATGGTTTGAAGGTGCGCCCATGCGACGACGCATTGCGTGACCCATATCTGTCCAATTGGCCATGTTGACTCCTTAGTCTTGTTCCAAGGATACGTCTGTTTTAGTTGGCTGTAATAGCAAACACGATGGCGCTGATCTCACCGTCACGAGATTCAATAGTGGTAAATCCTGGAATACAGGATAGATCCATACCTCGTGGGGCTACATAGCCTCTGGCGATTGCGATTGCTTTAACTGCCTGATTTACCGCTCCTGCACCAACAGCACGGAGTTTTACTTCCTTCTTGTCGTAAATTGCGTGAGCAATTGCTGAGGCAACACTCTGAGGGTTTGAAGAGGCGCTGACACGTAGGAACGGTTCGTCAGCAGAAATAGGTGAAATTGATTCTGTCACAGTTATTAGTCCTTTGGTTCGAATTAGTGTGCCGCTCCTAACCAAAGGGTAAGGCTAAAGTCTTGCTTGGTCTCGGTATTTAGGGTCTTCAATTTGTTTGGCTACTGCCTTCTCGATTTCATCAATCGCAGTTTTTCCAGCAAGCCTTCCTAGAGCGTAGGCATCTGCGGCGTTGTCATCATTGAACTCTATGCCCCACCTCTTGTATATTTGCATCAACATCTCTTGCTTTTTGGCGTTTCCTTTACCTGAGGCATACTTCTTCAATGTCATTGGCGGAACTTTCAGTGGGTAACGACCCGTCTCATCTTCGCCAAAATAATCGTAGAGTGCCATCTTAACTACCGCAGCCAACTCCCCAAGGACTAGGGCTGAGTGACTAGCAAGGACTGATCCTTCCATAGCAATGTCTATGATGCCGTGATTTTCAGACACATAGTCAAGGGTATCTATCAACCACTGACGAATATCTACAAGCCGTTCAATACCAAAATACGGAGACTTGTATACCCATGTGATGTGTTTTTCTGGTTCTGCAATACTTACTGCAGACAAAGCAAACCCCGTTAACGATTGGTCAATACCAACCGCAACGAGGGCTTGCTCATCTGTTAAACCGCCATCAAACAGTTTTGTTGGCACGGAGGTTTCTTTCATCTATGACCATCTCAATGGTCCCAAGATAACCTGCCCCGTCCGTCAAGTTATCTCTCTTGTGCATGTATGTCTCTCGTGCAATCTTTACCCAAGCCATCGCTAGTCCCACTTGTTCTTCAGTAATATCAATACCGAAGATAACTTCCCAACCCTTTTTAATTCGGTTGAAGTTATCAAGAGGATGATCGTAAGTGTAGTTACGATCCCCAGTGATTAAATTCTGCGCTTCTTCAAGCACAGTTGGCTTATGGGAGTCGGACATACTTCCCTGTCTGGAACTCGTTCTTAGCATCAACAGTTGTTGCCATTAATGCATTGAACGTAGCGTCAAAAGTTTCTTTTCTATTCAGTAACCACCAACCAGCAAATGCTGCTGTTGCACCTGAGGTACCAGTAGTAAACTTAGTTGTTCCATCTAATTGCATTGCATTCCAGCGACCGTTTAAAAAGAAATCAGTCTGTCCCTGTGCGCCGTTGCTGTAACGAGCAATGTATGGAGATGCATTTGGATCGTACTCAATAGGTTGTGAACCTGACCATGGATTATCTGTTGCTCCAACGGAGACTGTGTCAGACAAGCATGCTGGTGAAAATACGTTCGTGCGATTCTTGTCGTTACCAACTGCAGTGATCAGTGGAACATGTGCTGCCTTAAGCGTTGCAATGTTTGCTGCCATTCCTTCTGGGACTTTACACCCTGGAAATACTGCGCCTTGTGCAAGGCTAACAACTGCAATGTTGTGTTTGACTCGATTAGCAACAACCCAATTGAGTGCATTCTGCACATCATCCATTGAGTAGAAACCTGGTGTACCTGATGGAGAAATTCCTACGATACGAATAGGAATAATTTTTGCTGTTGGGTTAAAGCGAAGAACCAAGGAGACCATCTGTGTTCCATGGTTAAGGGCTTTATTTGTTGAGACTGGAATGTTGGCAGCGCCAGTTCCCTCCATCGTCATTTGCCCATTTGGACATTTAAAAGATGTCAATAGACAGACTTCATATGAAATGCTGTCCTTAAATAGAGATGTGTTAGTGCCAGTGTCAATAACGACAACTGCTGGTGGTGTGTTTGCGTGTACTGGTACCGCCGTGGTACCAAGTACCATAATTGATACAAGTAGTGTAAGTAATTTTTTCATGTGTTGAACTTATCCTTTCGTCCCGTTCGTACGTCATTAGTTCGACGAGTGATTTCTCTAGATACCAGCGCCACATCACGCTCAAAGTTGTTGTACACAACCTCTAACATCTTGCGGTAAGCATAGGCATTCATATAACGTTCCTCAACGTCTATGAAATCTGGATCAGCCAGAACCTGAGCCTTCATCATGGTCACCCGTTCACCCTTAACCTTACTGGTGTCTTTCATAATCAGCAACTTTGCCTCAAGCATGTCTCGGCGTTTTTCCAGCACCTTCTCGTCTACCTGTGATGCGGCTAACTGTCCCGCTACAAAGTTAGACCAGGCTGTCAGGCGTGTAAACAAGGCGCTGAGTTCATCGCTCTCCAAGAGGGAGATGTCCTTGGGCATGGGTGGCTGCTTGTCCTGCTCAGGCCACAGGTTGATGTTCTGCGCCTTCATCTTTTCAACAGCCTGCTTTGATCCATCACCTAGGTTTAACATTATTCCTCAATCTGGTTGCACTGTTTGCAACCGTCCTCGCTTACGTTACATAGAGGCATTACTCCAGCCTCAACTGCCTTAATAATCTTCTCTGCTTTGAAGAAGATCCTATCTACAACTTCGTAGTCAGCCTTGATTGTGAACTCTTTGTACGCTTGATTTGATTTCAATTCATACAAGAACACAATTTCTTTAGGTGCTTTGTCGCCAAACATACGACGAGACAACTCCAGATACATCTGTCCCTGCAAGAGGTGATTTCTAAATGGGCGACGAATGTTTTTCCATGCCTTGTTCAAATCGCCATCTGCATCGTAGAGAAGATCAGGTGCTTCAAAGCGCAATGTTCCTTCACCAATAGACTTGATCTCGATAAGGAAATCATCACCCAGACCTTTGACCCATCCATCAGTATGTCCTGCAATACGTAACTCTGGATCAAGCATCTTGACTTCGTCGTATCGTAGTGTGGCGCACTTGCAATGCTGACACTCTGCAGGTGACAACCCAGAGGTAATCTTCTTACAGTTAACACACTTAAAATCTCCCCAGAGATTTCCCATCTCATAGACGCGGTTCTGCCACTTCTCATGGATGAAGTGACCTTCATCAAAGATATTCTGCAGTGTCAGTCCTGGATTCTTCTCCATCTTCTTACCGCCAGTAAGTAGGTAGTACGAGTAACGATGACAGAAGTCAGCCTTGATCATTTCAGAAGGGTGAAGCACTGTGGTGCTTCGATCTCCTGGTGCCTTTTTAATGAGGTGACGTTCGATGTGACCAGTAAGACGAGTATCTGTCTTCTTAGTATCTAGATACTTCTGGAAATCTGTTTTGGAAGGCATTAGTAGTCCTTGTCTATGCTGAAAATAAATTCTTCTAGGGTCTGTGTTGTCTTCTTAGTCTTCTTAAGTTTTTGCCACTTTCGCATGAGGGCGTTTCGTTCTCGGTGGCTGAGTCCTCCCCAGATACCATGAGGCTCGTCTCGTCGAACTGCATCCCATAGACACTCTGCTCGTACTGGACAAGGGTTCTTTCCTGTTTCACCAAAACAGAATGCTTTTGCCCTGTTAGCAATTTCTTTGTACTGCTCCTTGTCACGAGGAGGGTAGAAGATATCTGTGTCTTGACCTGAGCATCTTGCTTGGTATCTCCATGCGTACTCTGGTTCATCAAAGTCTTCCATGGTTGTCTAGGGTCTCTCTCATTTCTAGGAAGTCGTCTTCAAGAAGTATCACGTAGTTCACTCCATCAAGATGAAGGCCAAACACTGGCATTCTTCCATCAAGGATTGCTTCAGTAGTTATCTTCTTTAATTCGTCTGATTTAATGGTTTTAGTTTTCTTGCCTGTCCACTTGTGTTCAATCAATAGATCAGTTGAACGTACATCACCTTTGCGAGACCAGAAGGCTCCAGACGCAGCGTTAGTAGACCCACCAACTTTCTTAGCGAGTCTCTTCTCATGCTTCTGGGATTGCTTCTGACCTTCAGTCTTCAAGTTCTATTTTGCCTTCCTCATAACCTTCGATCAATCGTGGTACAAGGAAAAACAATGCTTCTCTCCAGAAGCAGGCACCGCAACCACAGAACGGTTCTCCCGAAAGAGTCTCAGGAATTACATCCTCAGTACCATCCCAGACCGCTTCAAAGAGCATGTCGGTGTAATCCTCTACGCCCTTCTCTAGTACCTGTGCCCACTCTTCGTCATTAACTACAAACTTCTTAGTCATCGCTGTCCTCCGCCATTGGTAGATCTGATGTTTCAAACACTAACTTTTGAATCTGTTCTTTTAGATCCACTTCTTCACGAATACTTGCAATTACTGGATCAATACCTTGCCACTTTCTTTCGCCGAAGTAATACCATCCGCCCTTTCGTTGGATAATCTCCTTGACTACTGCAAGAGATGCAACTTCTTTTGCAAAGTCATATTCACCTGCTGGGCAATCTCCGCCATCAGCAAAATAGAAATCAAAGTATGCAACACGCTGTGGTGGTGCAGTCTTGTTTTTTAATGTGCGAACCTTGATGCGTTGACCTACACGATTCTTATTACCGCTAGGTCCAACTTCAATCCACTCATCTCTGCGAATCTCGCAACGAGTAAAGAATGCGTAATTTTTTCCTTCTCCACCAGGAGTGGTACGAGGATCTCCATGCATTACACCGATTTTCATGCGGTACTGGTTGATTATGAGACCGAGCACTGAACGTTCATCCTCAACCAGACTGCGCTTGATTGCAGAACCAACTACACGAAAGAACTTGTTAGTTAAGAGTGCTCCTCTTCCAACAGTCATTTCATTCATGTCCTTTTCCATTTCGGGTGCTGGTGAAAGGGCAGGAAGGGAGTCAATAACAATGGCATCTACCGACTTTGATTCTGCGAACTCTATGACGGCTTGGTAAGCCTCTTCCATAATGTTTGTCTCAATAACAATTACTTTGCTGGTGTCTACTCCACACATCTCTGCGTACTCTGGAACCCATTGTTCTGCAGCAACCCAGACTGTTGTGTGGTCTTCTTTTAGTGCTTGGTTTGCTGCGATTGTTTTGAGCGCAACTGCCGTCTTACCGTGAGACGGTTCACCAATAAGTTCATTCCACTGGTTACCTGGGAAACCACCACCAAGAACATAGTCAAGAGTAGTAGACCCACTTGTAATACGAGGAATAAGATCAGACCGAATATCAGACGCAATAACCACCACATTATTGCCAAACTTTTTGTTAAGGGTTGCAACAATCTTTCGTGCTTCATCATTCATCCGTCAATTCTCCCAATAATCCCTTGCGGGTTCCAGTTGCTTTGCACATCATTACCAATAGCACTTTTTGCACTACCTTCAACTTTTGCTCCAGTTAATGATCCGTAACGACTTCCTGATTGACTGATTGGGTAACCACAGTCATAGCAGCGTGGTGCAGCATTTTGAACAGACATGTAGTTAGTTCCACCACACTCTGGGCATGATGCTGTCTGTGATGCACTCTGTGCTCGTGATGCAGGTTGTTGTGGTTGCACAGGTTGAAACTGAGTCATCGGTTGTTGCGAGGGTGGCATTGGATTATTTACAGGACGAGGTGCTGCTACAGGGACTTGTTGTTGTGGCGCCTGTGGTTGTGCACCTAACTGCTTTGCCCACCAGTCTGCATTACTCACTTTGCTTCTCCCCACTTGTTTACAATTTTTACATCAGCAATAAGAGGAACTGTAATCTCTGGTAGGTGAATACCTTCCATCGACACACGGATTGCTTCTGCCGTCTCTTCTGCTAGATCTTCACGAGCAACGGTAACTAATTCATCGTGGATAGTCAACACGACATTCACATCTGGTTCATCAGTAAAACAAGAATGTGCTCTAACAATGGCTAATTTCATTAAATCTGCAGCAGATCCTTGAATTACTGTATTAAATGCCTGACGATCTGCTCGTGACTTTAGTCCTCTGTCTTGACTCTTTAACTCTGGGATATAACGACGACGGCCAAAGATGGTTTCCACATATGGTATAGGGGCCTTCCCAGTTGCCTGTCGAATTACTTTTGCTTTGTACTTAGAAATGTCATGAAACTGCGCCTCAAATCGCGCTAACAAATCTTTAGCATCTGTTACAGAACAACCGATGCTCTGTGCAATCTTCTCTGGTCCAACGCCGTAAGCAATCGATAGAACCAATACCTTTCCAGCCTTACGATCTACCTTCATGGTGTCACCAATAGTTGTGTAGATATCTCCACCAGTTCTGTAGTTCTCTACCATAATTGGATCACCTGAGAAGGCTGCAATGATGCGTGGTTCAATCTGTGAATAATCTGCAACAACTAACTTGTACCCAGGTGGTGCAATGAACAAGTTACGAATAAGTTTTCCGTACTCTCCACTACTAGGGATGTTCTGTAGATTAGGATCACTACTGGAGAAACGTCCTGTCTCTGCTCCATGCGCTTTAAAGTTCGTATGTACCTTGCCGTTAATCATGAGGCTCTTCTTGTCAACAATCTTCTCTTTGCCCATAGTGGTACGAGTAATCTCCCCACCTAGGTATGGCATTACATAGGTGGTCATCAATTTATTAAGGTCTTGATACTCAAGAATTGCATCTACAAGTTCATCTTTCTTGCGGTAAAACTCCAATGCATCAGAAGACACTGAGTAGTGACGGATGTTCAATGCCTCTGGGTTACTTGCAGCAACCTCTTGACCTTTTGTAGTGAGTGCAATACGGATACGAAGGTTAGGACGAATACCTCGACCACCCTCTTCTTTAGGTGAGAACAGTAACTCTTGCTTCTCTTTAACGGAGTTCATGGAGAATGGTTTGCCTGTTAACTTCCACGCCTTTGCTCGTGCAAGATCGATGTCCTTCTCAAGACGTGCCTTCAACAAGGTAAGTTCTTTAACGTCGATGTTGGCCCCTGATAGTTCCATGTCGCATAAGGCTGCAACTACATCCATCTCTAGTGCCCATACACGCTTAAGGCTTCCTTCTAACTTAGGTTCTAAGGCCTTGTACAACTTCCACGTTACCTCTGAGTCAAACCCTGAGTAGTAAGCAACATCGCTGAAGGAGTGAACCTCAACCATTGCTCCAATACCTTTTTCCACTTTGATCTTCAGTGTTCGCTCTGCACAGGCAGCAAGTCCTAACATGTTCTTGTTTCTGTTATCGATAATGAATGAAGCCATCATCGTGTCAAAGAATGGCTTCTTAGGAACTTCTCCACGGAAATACTTTGCAATTGATTTTAAATCAAACTTAACGTTGTGACCAATCTTTAACTTGTCACTAAAGAACAAAGGCTTTAAGGCTTTAAATACATCTCCTGGAAGAAGTTGTGCTGGTGGTGCATCAAATACTGGAGTCCACTTGGCTTCGTTCTTTGAGTAGTCTGCATCTTTTAACTCTTTACCTGCAGCAAGTTTGCGTTGACCACTAAGTAGTAACTCTTTATCCCATCGAAGGAACTCACCATTAGGATGACCCATCGGTATAACATCAGTGCGACCATCTGTTGCTAAGGAAATCCACATCACATCGTTGACTACAGGTTGGATTCTATTTTCTCCAACTGTTTCCACATCGAAGGCGAAAGCATCTACCTTGGAGTAGAACTCAACAAGGTCCTTTAGTTGTTCTTTTGTTGTAATGATATTCATGATCCCTCAATCTTTATAGTGAGAAGGGGCCTGAAAACGGAAATAAACAGACCCCTTCTCTTGGAAGAACAGTTACGCTACAGAGCGAGCAACCTCAAGCATTTCGGAGCGAGGGGTCTCCCTAATTACTTCTGCTGTGAACGGAACAGCGGCTGCTACAAGTTCATTAACAGCGTCACTGCTTAACTTCCATTCCTCTGCTAGATCTCGGCCACGAACGAAGTTGAGGGTATACTGCGTAGTTGGGCCCATACCTAGTCGAGAAATTTCCCAGAACTCTTTATCAAGAGGTCCTTTGCGCTCATCATCATGTGCCTTCTTAATCTGGCGAGCAAGTGATGGTGGTGCTGTAAGAATTTGAACGCCTTGTGTCTCACCACTGAGAACAAGGACATTGAATGCGAACTTTCCACGAGGCTTATCACCTAGTACATCGCATAGTGGGCAGTTATCTCCCAAGCAAACAAAGGACTTCTTACCCTTAGGGCGTTCAATCCAGTGTTGTTCGTATGAAGCAAATGGTCGATCTTCGAGGAACTTCACAAGTTGTGGTTCTTCGGAGAAACGGAAGTCAGTTGGGAAGTCTCCCTCTGACTTTGAGACGAGAGCATCGATTGCATCCCATCCTTCTTGTACGGTTGTTCCTACTTTTGGTGTTGCAGTTTCGCTGTCCTCGTCGAGGTATGCATCTGCATCTACCTGTGGCTTTGTAATGGGCATTTGTTTCTTTCTGGTAATGAGGCCTAGCGGCTCTCGGTGGATGTGATTTCCTTCCAGCGCTTTACTAAAGCATCTGTTAGGTCTTCGTGTTGGCTCCACTCTACACGAGCAGAACCTAGTAATCCTCTACGATTGAATTCCTCAATCGAAGATTCTATGAGTGCACGAGTATAAACTCGGTTGCCTCCAGTCTTCTCACCTTTTAGTGTCTTAGACCGAAGACGGTATGGAGCACGAGGAATGTATCCCTTGCGTTCCCATAAGCGAATAGTGACAATCGTCTTCTCCAATGCAAGTGCTAACGCACCGATTGTGAACACCTCTGTCTCTACTCCACCTAATGTTTTAATGACTGGGTTTGCATCCCAACCATTACTCTCACCGCTTTTACGACGAGAAACTTTTGGATCTAGGTCACGGCGTTTCTTCTTTGAGCCAGGAACGTATTCAAGGTCAGCAAATGCTGCCTCTATCTCATCTTGTCCTCGTAGTCCTGCCATGCGTTATCGCTTATTCATTACTAACGCCCACACAATTTTCTGTGGATACATTAGATCGATCTCTGCTTCTGTAAGTTCATCGTTGTAAAGAGCAGCCATTAACGCATCTTCATCTACAACACGGATGGTCTTGTACAGTTGCTCTTCCATTCCTTTTTCAGTAATGATTTCATCTGCAACAAGTTCATCGATCTTACGTGATACACGACGCTGCTTTACGACAGCACCAAATCCATTTACCTCTTCAGGTAATTCAATAATGACATTTCCCTTGTCGTCTACTTCACCCAGTTCATCTAACTGGGTAAATAAACGCTCACGTACTTCCTTCTGTTGCTTCTCAAGAAAATCAATCTGTTGTTTTAAGAAGGAGTATTCTCTTGCATCTTTAATCAGTGGATCTTCTTCTCTTGTTTCTGTTGCTTTTACTCTTGCCATGTTTCCCCCTATGGTCTTGCTTTCTGTAGGAACCCTATCAAACTTCCAACGGTGAGGTCGACGCCGCCTTTTGCGTTAATGCCCTGACCATCGATAACCGCATCTGCTACTGCGTTCTTCTGCTGGAGCATATCATGTTGTCGTTCTTCTATCGAATCGGCAATCAACATGTCTTGAATAGTAATACTAGGCCAACGACTAGAGGCTCTCTTGATTCGACCATTGCGTTGGACGGCAAGTCCTGCACTCCATGGCAGATCGTAATTGACCAGTAGGTTAGCGATGGGCAAATCTACACCATAGCCACCAGCATCGGAAGATATAAACACACGGCACTCTGGGTCTGTTAGGAACTTGGTCTTGCTTGCTTCCTTCTCCTTAGCGTTCATGTAACCCGTATACAGAGTGCCACCCACTGCTTCTTGAATACTTTCTAACATTCCTACCCAAGAAGTAAAGATAACTACCTTTGCCTCTGGATCGGTGTCTAGATGATCGTTTACATAAGTCTTTAGTGCATCTAACTTTGGGGTCTTTGTTACCCCATCTAGTAAGTCTCTTGTCTTTAAACTGTTTACATACGCACTTCCTTCTCCAAGATGCTCATCAAATTTATCTGCGCTCTTATGCAAAAGGTTTGGATCATCACACAGCATACGAAGAGCAGTAATCTTAGACATGATTGATCCACGCAACTGATCTACAGGACTTCCAGGTTTGCTGTCATGTCCATAGTGGGCCATCAGAGAGAAGTTAGCACCTAGCAACTGCTGTGCTTCAAAGAGTTCGTTGCTTAATTCATCTGCAATGAAGTTATAAAGCGACGAACTCTTCTTATCAAAGGCAATAAACATAGGGTCACGATGAATAGTGTCTGGAAGATATGGAGCAACGTCTGCATCTGTCTGAACCTTTCGAACGGAGGAACTCTTCATCTTATCGTGAAACAACTGTAGGTTGCGATAGCGTTGTACTCCACCGAAGTGATTGCGAACAATAAACGTCTGATCAAACAAATCAAATCGACCTAGGAGAGTTGAGTCTACAAACTGCATTATGCTGTAGACCTCTTCTGGTCTGCCATTCTCAATAGGTGTTCCTGTTAATGCAAACCTAATTGGTACACTTGCAGATAGTTTCTTGACAGCCTTTGATCTTTTTGATTTAAATCCTTTGATTGCTGTGGCTTCATCACAGACAATGGCTCCCCACTCCTGATCCTTGATTAGATCCCAATCTCCTACAACAGTCTCGTAGTTGCAGATGACGTAATCTGTACGTTCTTCCCAACGTTTTGTACGTACTGTCTTAGAGCCATCGATCACCGTGGTGGTGGAGTCAGAGAACTTCTGTATCTCTTTCTGCCACTGATACTTCAGACTTGAGAGGGCGATGACTAATACTGGCCTTGTAATTAAACCGTTGTCTTTTAACTTCTCAACCGATGCGATAGTCATGCAGGTCTTACCTAGACCCATCTCGTAGGCTACAAGCATCTTCTTGCGCTCTACCATGCGATCTACAGCCTCTACCTGGTAGGGCTTGAGAGTTCCTGTAAATGTCATTGGTTATCTATTGCAGTTGGCGCAGTTGCTAGAGTTCCACATAGGGCGCACTCCATATCTAGCATGTACAGAGAAATCTCTCCGTCCTCAAACATTGCTTGTACTTTCCATAGTCTTGATCCGCAGATACAAACATGTAGGGGGCGATCTTTATCTCTTAAGTCCATCATAGGTATGCCGCTTTACCGTAGATCATGTCTCGTGCTGACTCGATGCTCTTATGTATGTCGCTCTCAATCATGTCACCTACATCTTTTACATCAATGCCTGTGTAGTTAAAGTAAGAAAGTTCAATTCCATACTTACGAGCATGACCACGCATCTCTTCTGATGCCTTCTGTCCAGCACCATCATTATCAAATGCAGCAATCACTCTGGGTGCACGGCGCATTATCTTTACCTGCTCAACGCTAGGCATCGCTCCGTATGTAGAGATCGCACTGTAACCAAGTCCGACTAGTCTGACCGCATCGAGTGGAGACTCGACAACAATTAGTGGCGCATCTTCTTTCAGTATTTGCACATTGAAAACTGTTTTTGACTTCTTAACTCCCTGTGGTTGATTGCGAAAGAAACGACCACGAGCACCCTTCTCTTGCCAACCCCACAGTGAAAAGTCATCGGGGTCTCTGATAGGGAGTATCCATGCAGCGTTCTTCTCATCCCACAACACGCCACACATCTCTACAGCGGCTACTGTCAAGAATCTTTTTCTTAACTCAATTTTTGGCGGAGCAACATACACAGCCAGGCGAGCCTCTGACATACCGATTGGGTGTGCTTCGGCTTGAATGTACTCTGGCAACTCCTTGATGCGTTTCATCAGTGCATCAATCGGCATATCTTCTTTGTCATTTACATACTCACGGGCTTCGTGGTAATCGATTCCCTTGATGTCTGCAACAAGTGTGTAAATGTTTCCTTTGTATCCGCAAGAGAAGCAGATGTGTGCACCAGTCTCGGAGTTAATCCACCAAGAAGGATTGTGATCTTCTTTTCCTGTGCGCTTCTTATGCATAGGACATAACCCATTAACCTCAATGCCACGCTGTGCATACAGTGGGAGGTCTAAGGAAAGAAGAACACGCTCTACATCAATCACATGCGGTTCCAATTCGAACAATAGGCACACTTCAACATCTTATCTTCATCGTGAAAACATCCAGTCTCCCAGCGCCATGTAAGCGCTGTCTCACTAGGACCACAGTTACGAGATGCAACAATCTTTAGTAAACGAATCTCTTCATCTTCCTCTACTGGCTCAAGACCAAGGATTACATCTGAGTCCTGGAAGAATGAAGATGAATAACCAATTGAGTCGGCAGTAACTTTTCCAGCACGCATCTTCCACAACAGAGTCTGTGTAGTAATGATTACTGGCTTTTGAATTCTTTGGGCTAGACGTTTCAATCCACGAGTGATGTTAGTGATTGCTTGTGGGGTATTCATCTCGCCACTTACTTCATCAAGCATCAAGTACACACCGTCTACAAATACTATGTCTGGCTTTGTCTGTTCAATCTTTGCAGCAAGTGATGAGACTGTAATTCCGTTGACAGCATCTACTAAATGGAAAGAGTGTTCTTTCTCCATCTCGTTGAGTGTGTCTATGTAACGGGCCTCTTCTGCTGGTAACAACTTTCCACGACGCAGACGTCCGTGTGAGATGTGTGAACGCATCGCATCATGACGTTGCTGTTGTTCGTGGTTGTTCATCTCAAAGGATTGGAACATAGGAATCTTTCCACCTCTGTGCACATTGATCGCCATCTGTAATGCGATCTGTGACTTACCAGTCTTAGGTGGAGCAATGATAGTAATTAACTGACCAGACTGTAGTCCCGCAGTTGCTTCATCAATCTTTGCAAAGCCTGTAGGTATACCTAAAAACGTAGAGTTCTGTAGAGACTGGTACTCCTTGTAACGTTCCTCTGTATTCTTTGTGAGGTCGATCTCGTGAGTCCCAAGTACACCTTGCTCGTTAACTCTGGTAATCGTTGCTTCCATAGCAAGCAGAGCAGCATCATGATCATTTTCTTGCAGTTGCTCGATTGCATTCTCAAGACCTTGACGAGTAAGTAGTCGACGACGGAAGTCGACCATGGTGTCAAGAAGGTACTCGATGTTGTCTTGTACATCTAAAACTTTGTAATTTGGATAGTGATCTTTAACTGTTACAGCAGTAGGTACTTCGCTGTACTCACCATAATGCTTACGGACAAAATCCCAAACTCTTTTGTTGTCATCATCTAAGAACCATGCATTGGTAACACCACGTTGTAGCGCTGGAACAATGTCTCGATCTCGAATGACCTTGCTGACTAAGCGATGCTCATTGTCAGATGCCATTTAGTGTCCCCTCTTACATATTGTCTATTTGTACTCCTGCTGATCCGTATCGTGCAACTCGTCCTGGGACATCGATAACGCCCCGTAGATTAGCACGGTATGGAATGCCAGCAACTAACTCATCTGGATTCTCGTAGAGTTGCCAGTAGTTAAATGGATTGACCACACGCTTTTCTAACTTGTCAAATGCTTTCTCCAGCAACTCCTCAGTCCAGCCCTGGTCTTGATAACCAGCCAACTCAAGGGAGATGCCGTAATTGTTTGCAAGGTTCCACAATTTGTTTGCGTTCTGCAAATCAATGTTGCCAATCTTGTACTCAATCTTTTTGCCAAGAAGTTTTCTAATCTCTTCTTCAACCAATGCAATCACTACATCGGTAAGGCACACCACCTGCAAAGAGGAGACATTTGAGATGTCTCCGCCTTTCATATGACCTCTACTTTAGCGTACTTGACCACGAAATCACGAAACTTCTTTGGATCATCGCTTGCTTCTACTGCTAAGTCCTCAGAGATCTCTGTAGGAACGAGTATTGAGTAGTGACCTTTGTTGTAGCGCATCTTGTTTTGAACAAACAACACGTGCTTGCATAAGGCTGTCTTGCGCCATACAGGGCAGTTGCATCGTGTCTTCTTTGATTCAGTATCGACTTCAACTTCAAAGATGCCAGCAGCCTGAGCAGAGATAAAGACTTGAACGGTTCTCCAAGAAGACTCCATGCTCATACCTCTCATTGTGCTGCTCGCAGGTCAGAACCAATGATAGGGACTCGGATAAATGCTTCGTGTGCGAAACTTGCCATTGCTTCTTTGTACTCTGATTCCCAATCTTCTAGTCTAACATTTGTAGTTACGATTGTGGGCAGAGCCTTGTCGTATCTTAATCTGAGAATCTCATCAAATGAACTGTCGTCATACTTAGATCCATACTCTTTACCAAGATCATCAATCACAAGTATGCGAACATTAAGCCAGTCAAACTTCGAGCGTCCGTGAAAACCATCAAGTTCATAAACCATATTGCGCTTATCATCGTGATCCGCATCAAAGGTTGACTTTTTTCTGGACAAAAATTCTGGATAGGTCATGTAATAAATCGGCCTAGCACTTAGCCCGTAATCAGATGCTGTCAGACCCAAGATCTTTGCAGCCTCCACATCATCCTCTGGCAGTCTGCGGATGAACTCCATAGCCGCAACTACTGCATGGGTCGTCTTACCGATTCCTGGACCGCCATCAAACAAGAGACCAACGCCGTTGATACCGATGTTGCCAATCTGCTTAATGACATGACCGCCGATTGCATCATCAATCCACGTCGATACCTCGCTAGGAAACTCTCCAGCCCTGTCGATAATGTCCTGTTGCTCAAGACCTAGAAAGCGACGTGGGATATTTGAGGTACGCAGTAGCCAGTGCTTCTTTAAAGCAGATAGTTGATTGATGTCGTACATTCAGAGTTTCTACTTAGTGAATGTGAAGTCGTTGTCAACCTTGAAAGTTAGTGAGCCAGCAAATGCTGTCGGCTTACCTTTTGCATCAACTGATCCAGTCGCAACCATCTTGACTGACTTGCGAGGTGTGTGCTTAAGGACTTGCTCCTTGACCCAACGCTTTGCAGCAGATGCGTTCTTCCATGCGGTGTACTCGCTGATGCCTTCTGCAGGTTTCATTGAGTTTACAGACTCACCAGCAGAACGCTGTGCACTGACAATAGCAAGCCATCCGCCAGCCTTCTCAGTGTTGAGTGTGATTGTTGCTACAAATGTTGCTTCGACTTTCTTAGCCATTGTTCTTCTCCTTCAGTAGTTTTCTTATTTCCTTTTGTAAAAAAATGTTCTCTCTCCAAAACAAACCCATCACTGTTATTGAACCAGCAAGTGCAATAATGATTGCAATAATTGTTCCTGTATCTAAAATCATTTAGTTGCTCCCAATTTCTTTTCGTATCGTTCTAGTTGTGCACGACCAGACAGTGAGTTCTGGAAGACCTTGCCATCGCTGGCGGTTAGGGTCGAGACCTTAACAGATGTATCGACCTTAGCATTTACTTTGTTTAGCCCCAAATTTTCACGGGCTTGGTTCATCTTCTTACCAAAAGAGGCTAGGTACAACTTGTAGAGGTGGGGTGCCTCATCCCCGATGTTCTGGAAGTTGCGCTCATCTGCCATAAACAGTTTGAGCAGTTCCAACTCGACTAAGGCTGTGGTCTGGTACTGCTTGCGGAATTTACTAAGTGCTCCCGACAACTGACGCACATTGACTGTCCCTGGCAAGAGCGGGTAGCGTTTACCAACTCGATATGAGAACTCAGCAGCGACATCCATGGGAGTCCATTCATGCTCAGGTCGCTTGCCTCTGGTCTTTGGGTCTGACTTGCGGATCTTCGGCTGAACAGTATCCCGCTCCTCAACAAGGCCGAAGCCTGCAAGATTGTCTGAATCATCTTCCCATTTTCTCATAGGCACTCGTATCTCTTTCATCGAAACACCTTCGGTGTTTCTAATATCTTTTAATTGATTACTATCTTTGCTATTAGGTACTAATGACTTATTAGTAATATGGCTACGTGACTTATAGTCATGTGAGGTGTGGACATTTGTGTCCTCTAGGTTAGGGGACTCTAGCGTCCCACTTGGGCTTGTAATGTCCAGTAAGTCTATCCCACGGTATCCGTTGGCTCTCTTGGTCCGAGTTCGCTTGATGAAGCCAGCCTCTTCCAAGGCGATAAGGCCTCTACGGACGGTCCTCTCATGTACGTTGCCAGTCTCTATACCAAGTTGGGCTGCTGAGGCCTTTAAACGGCCTTCAGAGCCCGCTAAGTGGCACATGGTAGCCAAGAGACGGAACTGATAATCGGTAAGGTTGGCTGTGTAAGCCTCATGTGGGATTCTCACGGCGTGTCGTCACCGAATGGGTTGATGTCCTTGGAGCCTAACTCCTCCTCCAGCCGTGCCGTGATCGTGTCCATCAGGGTATCTAAGACTGACGAGGCTATGTAGGCAGAGAAGATCTCGATGAAAGATGTCAGGCTCTCCTGCATGGCATCAAAGAGTTCCTCTGTGGTGTCCTCTGTGTAATCCATCTCGATTGGATTGAGGGTGCCCTTGATGTTCCACATCTCCAGTCCAAAATCTTCCAGCGAGTGAATGACCATGTGCGCCTCATCTGAGTCATCCCATGCCATAGCAAGGATGTCATCTGGAGTAATCAAGTTGAGTAACTCCTTGATGGGATTAGAACAAACAGTGATTACATCCGCGTCATCTTCTAGTCCATCAATGGTGGTCTCTACATCTAGATAGATTTTGTAATCAATACCCTGCTCTTTAACGGCATTGATTGCTGTCTCTGTAAATATCCCTCTAGTGATTACTGGAACAAGAACTTCACTCACATCTTCTTTTCCGAGTAATTCTACAAGCGGGTAGTACACATCAGCACTTGGATCAAATGTTAAAAGGATAACTCGTTTCATCGTGTGCCCCTATAGTCGTGGTAGTCGTTGTTGTACAACCCTTGGTTTATTCAAGTATTTACTGAGTAGAAGTGCAACTGTAGCAATAGCAGGCACTGCAATGATGAACTGCATGCTAAATGAGTTCTGGGAAATTAAAGCGCCAAAACTTAATGGTAATGTTAAAAACTTATTGAGTAGAGGAACGCCAAACATACCTGTCGTAATAAGTTCTATGAACTCAATGACGTAGGTAACTGCCACTCCAGCAATAAGGATCGTTATAAGTAGGTCAATCATGACCTGGAGCCTACACCGTTAGGTTGGTATATTCCACTCCATCATAGGTAGATAATCTCCAGAAGGTGTTAGGGACAATCCAGTCATTGAGAGTCTTTCCTAACCTAGGGATCTTTAAAGGTTTGTTAGGGTACATGTGGGTGTAGGAGGCGTGATTTGTTCCTTCCCAGACAGCACCATAATCCGAAGGAAGAGAGCCATCAAAATACTCTGTTGCAGTCTGTGACTTTTCAAACTGTACAAGGTCTAGACGGTAAGTACCAGCGCGAGTAAAAGAGATCTTAACCTTTGCGTAAGACACCGCTGATCCTGAGTCAGTTAGTGCAGTCAAATTTACTCGACTAAAAGAACTAGTGATATTGAACTCGGACGCAAAATTTTTTAGCAAGTTATTGCTTGCATCATAGAACTCAATAGTTCCAGTGACTTTAACTGAGTTGCTTGATGATACATAGAACGACAGGGTGTAGTACTTACCAGCAGTTACTGGGATGTTGTAATTAGTCTTGATGTTTCCTGTGGTAGCCACAACAAATTGTCCACTGTAAGTACCTGAGTAACCGTCAGTTGGGACTGCAGCGTTTTGAGTAAAAGTAGCACCAGTAGATGTCCAAGTAGAAGCGTCCACTTCAAAAGATGGGTTCTTAATGTAGTTAATTTTTGCAGAGTCAAGAAAGATTGAGATTGCTCTTGCCTCATCATAGGAAACTGTATTACCTAGTTGAAGGCAAACTTGATCTAAGTAGTAAGTTCCTGCAGCACTGTAAGCAATTTGAATACTTGCATAGGATGCATCTGCTGGAGTTGTAAATGTCTTTGACGCACTCTTCCAGGTGTTGTTTGCAGCCACTGCTGTTGCTGATTGTGTAGTGCCTGTGATGGTAGCGTTCTTGTCATAAAACTTTACAGAAAGAGTGATGTTTCCAGCGCTAGAAGGTGATTTAAGTTTGCAAGACACTGTGTACTCGGTGCTTGGAAGTACTGGTACTCCACGTGTTATTGGTGCGGTATTTCCTAATTGCATGGCGCCAGAAGAAGCCGCAACAAGTTTACCTGTGTAGACGTTATCAATGACGTTGGTTCCAGTTGCTGGAACTTGCTCAGTACTAGATGTTAAGACTGCGTTAGTTGCTGTCCAGTTACCTTTAGACTCGTAGAAAGTTGAGTCTTGAACTGACAGTAGTAAGTTAGGTGACAGAGTTGTTGTTGGTGCAAAGCCAGTAAGAGATTCTGCATAGGCGTTTATACCGCTCTCCATACCTTTGTGAGAGTACATATACAACGCTTCACGGATGAGTCTCTTTTGATTTTTAACTGGTAGCGCTGGTTCTGGAACAAGTCCAACACTGAAAGAGTTTTGTTCCAAAGTTGAAAAGGCTATTCCTTCTGAAGAATGCTGTGGTCTTAATACATCTAGTTGCGACAGGAATTGTTCGTGAGTAAAAGCAATTCCTCCTATAAAGTTATAGAGAGCAGAAGTCTCATCCGTAACTCCAAGAGGGCTCTGGATCTCACTTGTAAATACCTTAGGAATAATATCCATTATTTTTTTATGTACGCCGTGATCTAACGGCATCAAGTCTGTGATTTGTCCAGCATTAACCCAAATCTTTTGATCTGTAAATAAAAACATTGTGTAGTAAACCTGACGCCCATTTACAATTGGTGTTTGATTTGGGTTGTCTTCTCCATCTACAAAATAAGATCTACTGACTGTTCCTTCTGTAGCAGACTCTTTCCATATAGTGAGGCCATCTTCAGAGTTTTCAGGGAATCCAAATTGATTTCTTACAAGTTTAATCTTTGTAAAGTCACCTGTTGGAGATTGCCATTCTACTTGAATCTTTATAAAATCTAAGACAGTAATAGCCATAGGCTCAACTGAGTAAGCCAACTTTGGGGTTACGCCGTACTTAGCACCACCATAAACAACGTTACCGTATTTTGCCACGGTCTAATCCTAACAGCCAGCAAGTAAGAACTGACTAAATGCGTCTGCTCCTGTTGCTACTACTTGCCATGATGCGTTTGTTCCGTTCGTTGTTAAGTAACGCCCACTGTTTCCTGACTGAGAAGGAAGGGCATTAATGGTTGACCATTGTGTGGCGTAATCAGTTCCAGAAGTTTTAGTGAGAACTTGTCCAGTAGATCCACCTACAGGGACGGCATTCCACACATCAGCAAGTCCATATTCAATGTTAGCAAGACGATCCTTTAGAGAATCCCAGGCTGTGGTGACCTGGTCAAAATTTCCAACCCAACCAGAACCAGTCTTGATGAGAGTTCCGAGGTTTGCTTGAAGAGAGTTGACTTCTTCTTGAAGACTGTTGACGTGTTCGGCCAGGATTGTGTCAGCAAAGTCAACCTTTGTAACAAAGGACTTAACCGCTGCGGGATATGATGCTGTCACGCTGTACTTCCTTCCAGACCTGTCGGTCTATTTTCTCGGTTTTGCCGCCTATTTACTGCCTGAACTACTTACCCGTTGCTACCGTGGGTATGTGACGCTGTAGTTCTAGTAGCCAAAGTATTGTGAAGAGTAACTAGTTGAGACTCTAAAGACGCAATTCGTGTCTCATATGCCTTTAATTTATTTGCCATGAGCATTAGGGTGTCTGTTAAATCTACCTCAATAGTGCCGTCTGTTTTTTTGATTGTTTGCAAGTAAGGAGTCAACCCCGTCAAAGAAACAGTATCAGCCAATGGCTTGATAAAAATTTGTTTGTTCTTACCTTGGTTTTTACCAAAAGACCCAGACCACACTGGATACTCAGGGTCTCCACCAACATATGAAACCCACACACCTTGTCCAACTACTGGGACTTCAGTGTGGATGCTGGAAGGTTCCATAGGCCAAGCCCAGTCAGTCACTTCAATACCTGTAGTCTGAACCTGTACCTTTAGTCGACGTTGTGTTTGTGGATCGCTGTTGTCTTGTACAACACCACGGTATACGCCGTATAAGCGTTTGATTGAATCCATCAGATAGTTCCAATACTTATGTTACTTTCTTGGAATCGAAAAATTTCATCCGCTGCTCCAATGACTGTCTTGAGTCCTGTGTCTCCTTCAATATGAAGTACCGTTACTTTTATTGTCTTTACTCCAGGAACTTGGTTTAAAGCAAACTCAATATCTTGAGGATAGATGGTGTCTTGGAAGTCCATTCCGTTGTACCCAAAAGAGGTTAGTAGAGCCTGCTTTACTGCAAGTTCAACCTCTGCGGTTGTGTACTGATCTAGTTTTGCATACTGCAAAGTTATAATAAGGTCCACATAAGTAGGTGGCTGTATTGTTACGGTTGTTCCAAGCAAGATCTTGTCTTCTAAGTAAGTCTCAATGTCTGCTTTTAAACGATCATACTCAAGAGTTGGATCTCCTACATCATCTAATCCAGGCGCTAAATCTGAATCAGTACTGCTTCTACTTGGTGCGATATAGATAGTTACAGAGGTCCAAGTTTCTGCAGAAGCGTTTGCTTTACCAACACCACTAACAGAAATTGATAGATCTGCATAGTCTTGAAGTGTTACTGCACGATTTGCTGCTCTTAAAGATGCAGGAGCAGAGACACGGATTTGATTTGTAGTTTCAGGATCTGATCCACCGATGGCGGGGTCTGCATTTGTTACAGTAACAATGGATTGTAGAGCCGTAGTTTGGTTAGTTGATAGTCCAGGAACGTAAACAATATCTACTAAGGTATCGCTTGGAACGTTCCCAATTAACCCACCACCAACCATGTAGTTAGCACGGATCTCTGAATGTATTGTTGGAATAACGCCTGAAACACCATCTCCAAAAGTAATATAGACACTGTTGTTAGCATCTGTATTCACTTGATATACCAAATCAGTAGGCCCATTATCTAGAAGGTGTTGAACTTGTGTCCACTTAGAGTAGACGTCACCATCTTGAACGTAGAGTTCTGTTGTTCCATCTACAGACGGAGTCTCACCTAGTTCAAAAGACATATTAGGAAGACCAGTGGAGGTACCAATTAACTCTCCGTAAGTGTTTGCGTTGTCAGAGACAACTGTTACGTAGCGACCTTCTAACGCTGATATGTCTTCAGTTCCTGGTGTTGAAGCAACTTGAGGATCTACCGTTGCATCAGAGACGGTTGTGAAGTAAACGGTGTTTACAACGTCTCCAGAGATAACGTCTCCAGAAACAACTGTTCCTGCTGGAATAGACACAGCCGCAGCAGATGTATTAGAGACAGTTAGAAGAGTAAATGCTTGACGATATCCTGCTGGGATGTAGCCGTAGGTCTGAGCAATGTTAATGACACTGTCTCGTTGAGTTGCTGTAGTTATAAGTGACTCATTGGCGTTTCTATCGATGTAGTAAGAAATTAAGTCTCCCATGTAAGCAAACGCTTCAACAAGGGCTACACCAAAATCAGATGGGTCAGAGGCTGTCCATTCAGGAATACGATCTTGAATACGAGCAACTAACTCATCACGGAGTACGTAGTAGTCCTTGCTTGTGTAATCAACTGAGATTGGGATATTTGAAACTGGGGTTACGTCACTCATAGCGTCTCCTGGTAGATCGGGTTAGTTCCTTGAATGTAAGCAATACCAATAACTGTCTCAACTTGAGTGTTATTTGGGAGGTCATACACCGTGCTGACACTGATTATGCCAGTAAATTCATCAAAAGTTGTGGTGACAGACTGCAGACTCAGAAGAGGTAACTGAGTTTCAAAGGCTGCTTGAGTCTCACGTTCAATCAAGATAGAGGCATCTTCTTGTGTACTAAACACAGAGTAGGGAATCTCTGTACCAAACAGAGGCTGCATTACACGTTCCTTTAATGCAGTCCCAAGTACAGACCTAACACGGTCTGAATATATCTTTTGCTGGTCAGTAGACACAGCAATCTTTCCGTAGGGATCGACTCTAAAGGGAAGAGAAATTGCTACTTCAGCCATTACTTACCCACCCATCTACTTGGTGTAACTTTAAACCCAACATTTGATTTGTTGACTAACATCTGAGGAGCACGCAGTTTAGTGACTGTTGGTCTACTGGTAGTTCCTGTACTTAACTCTTGTCTGATATTTCTGGTAGGTATAACAGATGCACTTTCTGGACGAAAAGCAGAAGATTTATTTCTTCCAGTACCGTCTGTCATACAAGTAAACTCAACCTCATATCGACCATCGTAGTAGCACTGATGACGAGTCTTTTTTACAATCCAATTGCCATCAGTTGTTGACCCAGTTCCATTAATTTCAACTGTCCTATAAGGTGCAATTCGTGGATCACCCTGACTTGCTGCATCTGCAGTTATTGAGAACCGAGAGAGTTGAGCATGTGCCTGAGCAATAGTGTCTGCCATCTGTGCGTTTCCAGTAATTGCCCCAGGTAGTGTTTCTAAGAACAGTGGATCTAAGTTTGAAGTTCTAAGGTTCTTACCTACAGTTGTAGGAGACTTTGAGGAGGAATAAAATTTTCCTGTTACAGGATCAACCCCGTGAACAACTTTTTCTTTTTTAGAGTAAGACGATTTATCAATATAGTCTCCAACTTTTGGTTTAAACATATCTAGTGTCTGGGAATTTAACTCATTCCAGATATTTCCAACAGGGTCAAAGAAAGATAGCACTGGGATAGTTGTTATAAACTTATCAATCATCTTATCTATAGGGTGAAAGTGCAGTTCTGTGCCACTCACCTGTGCGACGTACCCAATACGTCCTGCTAGTTCTTGAATCTTTTCCCAGTAAGTGTGGTTCAACATTGACTGCTGGCTAAAGATCATTGGATGAGGAGTCACTACTGGTTTTAATTTAAACTTGTTAGCAATCTCAGTAACAATATCTGGAGCAGTTTTGTTCTTCCAGATCTTATTTCCTCCTTCTTTTAATGGAAGAGAGGCACCGATTGCTCGTATAGTGACGGGGCGACGAAGAGTTTGTTGGGTAATGGGTGTGTAATCAACTATGTACCCAAAGAACTCACCGACAACACTGTTGGAAGTTTTCCATTTTACTTTGACAGTTGCTCCTGTCTTTAACCCTTTGTAAAAGACACTGCTATCTCGTAAATAAATTATCTCTAGTACATCTTGCTTTCCAGCCTCTTGTATTAATGTAAAACTTTTTGGTGTAACTGTAAAACTTGGGAAGTCTGGATAAGAGACGGTGAATGAGGTTCCTAAACGATTCTGTGTTGTTTTATTCATTAGGTATCCTTAACACAGTTCCTGGAACAATAGTCAAGGGGTCAATAACCTCAGGATTAATATCCATAATCTGCCACCACAAAGTTGACGCCCCTAAGAATCGCAAAGCAAGTCTATCTAGACGGTCTGTTTCAACCCAGGTATAAGAGAAATAAGTGACCTTGTAACTTGGGAATGAACGCAACACAGTTAACTCATACGTGTTAGTTCGTGAGTCGTAAGCCTTGAATAGAGGGCCGTCAGCGTATCTGCTATCTAGGTAGATCATGGCTGGTTAAACCCTCCACTTGCTGCTCGGATTCCTTCTAGAGTAGTTGTGTTAACAAAGGCTGGTTGTAGTAAGGGAGTACCAGGACCATCGTTGTAACGACCACACACAAATCGAACTGTTGACAAGATAGGAACCATACGGTTATTAAAAATTGCGTGGTTAATAGAGACTTCATTGATACGGATTCTGTATCTCATTCCAGCACCTAGATGAAGTTCCATAGAGGAGGGACGCAACCAACCAGAGTCTGCGGTCATACCGTTGTAGGCAGAGGTAAAGGTTCCATGAGGTCCATTGATTGTCTTGAAGAAATACTCTAGGTCGTACATGGTTCCACGATCGTATATTTGTTTTCTTTCTTGAACGGGAACATCAATTTGACCATAAGGATATTGACCACGTAGTGAACCGTCTGCATTTAAATGATTAAAGTCGGCAATACGATTTAAAAGTACTTCAAAAACAATTGTGCTAGAAATTAAACCAGCAGAAATTGGATTAAATATATCTTCCCCAGAACTTTCGTAATTAGGGTCCATCATCTGTTGTACGCCCCACGCCATACTGACTGTTGTTGGGTTATACAAGAACTTAAATCCATACATCTGTGGATCAAACTTAGTTGTGTCTTTCTGTGCTTTTCCAATAGCGTTTACGTATTTTCTATCCATTTGAATAGTTCCACGTCCACCGTTTACTCCACGCCAGGCGTTATAGGCATCAGAAAAAACTGGAGCATTAATTGGGAATCCTTTAGTGTCTACCGCAGCACCTAATGAGTCTGCAGAAATTCCTTGTCCCAAGTATGCTCCAGATACTAGGGGAGCGTTGTACTTGTACTCTGCTGAAAATTCTTGGTCAACTTTTCCTCCTTGATCAGTGACCGTGGTGGTTGTTGATGAAGAGTTTGGCTTAGTTGGTACAACAGGTTTTTTACCCGTTAATTTATTAATTTGATTTTGAACATTATTTTTGTCTCTCATTAATCTAATAATTTTAGCGTTTGCCTCACCAATTAGAACTCGTACAGCATTTCGAGAAGTAATTGCAGCATCAATTACTGCTTGATTAGTAGATGTATTAATGATGTCAGAGTAACGTTTTACGTTTGATTCTTGTACTTTAATTATGGCTTGTTGTGTTTTGATATCTTTTTCGTAACCTTCAATTTGTTTTTTATACGTATTAATAGTCGCTTGTTTTGCTGCATCAGAAATCTGCTTCTGTCGTGCGTTTTGTGGGGCCCTAACCTCTGAAGGACTTGGGTATCCTTTACCTGACCATGTCCATCCCGCCATTATGAACCACCTATCATTGAGATCTCTTTATCGTGGTCAAGGTAGTCCTTAACCTTCTTAGCAAAACGCAATGCCTCTTGATCTGTTGCTTGATCAAATTTAATTGTGACGTTTACTGTCTTGTTACCTGACTGCAGTTGAGTTGGCATAGACGCCCCATAGCCAGAATCTCCACCACCAATGTTTAACTTCTTTGAAGTATTAACCCAGGCGTCGCTCCACTTAGTGCCGCTCTTAGAGATGTCGTATGCAATGCGTGAATTAATTGCTGGATCATAAAGACTCTCTGGACCTGTGTATCCAATTCCTGCGTATTCTTTTAAGTAGTTTGCGTTACGTCGTTTTCCTAAATCACCAATCATGTTAACTTGGAATAACCCTAGGGAGTAGTCACCTGTTTTTGCATTAGGGTTTAATGCTCCAGGACGACCACCTGATTCAGCACGAGCCACACGGAAGGCTGTCTCTAAGGATGATCCGCTAAACCCTGCACCAGAAAGAACGCTAATAAGTTCTGAGTTGCTCAATGCACCTTTACCAACAGGACCATCAATTGACATGGTTGCACCTATCGAGTTGGTTGCTGCTCCTGTACCAAGCAGTTCACTACTTGAAGGATTTACAACTGCGCTTGCGTACTGCATACCAAGAATAGAAGAGGCACCTGTATACCCCGAAGGATCTACTGGGTTGTTCTTTCCTTTGCGTAATTCAAAGTGTAAGTGAGGACCAGTGGAGTTTCCAGTAGATCCAGACTTACCAATACGTTGACCCGCCTTTATAACGTCTCCTGCTTTTACGTCTTTAGAACTAAGATGGCCGTAGATGCTCTGCATACCGTCTGCATGCTCAAGCATGACTGCTGTTCCATAACCTGCATCTAAACTTTCGGTAGATACAATTCCATCTTTCCAAGAAATAACTGGAGTGCCTTCTGGTACTGCGTAGTCCATTCCCTTGTGGGAGTTATTTGTACCAGACCACATACTTCCTTTTTCACCGTAAGCAGCGGTTATTCCTGCTGCTACTGGAGCACCTCCTGTGGCGCCACCAACACCAAATCCACCACCATAACCAACTGCTCCACCTCCTTTGCCTTTAGTAAGTGCTGACATTAAAACTTTTGCAAGATCGCCTACACCACTAGCAAGAAGAGACGCAGATGTTGCAAGACCAGCACCTACGTTTGTAGCCCCAACTCCTCCAACAAATCCCTTTATTTGTGAGAAAAATGGAATTGAACCTTCAAGAGCACGGTTAAATGCTTCTACTGTGTCTGCTGCATTCTCAAACCCCTTGATCATTGACTCTTCGCCCTTAGTCATTAAGGAAGTTTGAGAGGCATTCATACGGCCTTGAGCAGTAAGCATTGTGTTTGAGTTTTTATCAGTACCTTGTTCGTTTCCACGTTTTGCAAGGTCTGGGTTTCTTCCAGCAGATATGTCAATCATCGCTTGGTAAAGGATTTCCTGCTGTGCAGTATCAAATCCCATCGTCTTTAAGTTTGCACCAAGTGCACCACGTTGAAATGACTCACGTACCTGTTGGGTAGTTGCTTTTCCTCCACCCATCACTCCCATTAATTCTTTGGCAAGTTGTCCTGGAGTCTTTTCTTTTCCAGAAGCAGTACGTGTGTTGATTCCATACTGGTATAGGTTTGCTCCCATAGGTCCTGATTGGAATCCAGCAATAGCCTGTGTTGCTACAGCATTCTCCATACCTAGATATTTATAAGCACCTCCAATTTGAGCAGCAGCCTGTTGGTAGTTTGCACTTCCTGGGGTGTAGCCACGACCTGCAAGACCTGCTGCAACAATTGCATCAGAGCCAACACTAGATATGCCTCCACCTAATGCACTGAAGGTTGCACGCTGTAACTGATTACGACTAATTCCTGGTGCTGTTAATCCTGCTTGGTAGTACCCAAGGGCACGACCCATAGTTAAGCCAACATCAGGAGTTGCAGCATACATTCCAGCAGGTACCGCCATTGCAATTTTTGCAACTGCACCAAAAGTTTTTAGTTTAGATACTGTTGGATCTTCAGGGCCTTCTTGAGCAAACTTTGTTTTACTTTTTGATATTTGACTAGTACCACCAGCGCCAGACATACCTGTTGGTGCAGGAGGTTGTGTAAACCGTGCATTATCTGTTCCTACGCCAGGTCGAGTTGTTCCCTGCATCAATCCCAAAGAACCGCCAGAAGAACTGATAGCACCGTTTGCATTTTTAAATGCCTTACCAGCAATTGCATTTAACTTTTCAATGGACTTATAGAGAGACTCGACCTCTTTGGTTAGACCACGGGTCTCTGTAGTCAGCGACTTGATGTTCGCAACCATCTTGTTAGCCATGACTATCCCTTTCTACTGGTGTGGCTGGCTATCTCTAGCCAGTTTCCTCGTTCTCTAACTGACAAAGACTTGATCTCTGTCAGTGTCCATCCTCTGTACTCGTTAGTTAAGACCGACCACTCCGCAAGTAAATGCGTGTATGGAGTAACGCTAGAAGCGAAACAAGGTCCCGAAATTAACGGGAACAGATACCTCACTTTCGCAGTCAGGGCATGTCACCTTAACCACATCGAACTGAGGACCACATAGACGCTTATTGATTGCCTCACTAATAGTGCGACGATCTACAAGCCCCAAATTCTGTACCTGCATCTTGCTTAGTACTGGTGAATCATCAATTTTCATTACTGTGTTCTCTAACATGATTGTTGTTAGTTCTGCTGATGTCTTGTCAGAGTTCTGCAACATTTCTTTTTGTGTAATGCCTGTAGGAAGTTGCACTGTGAATGTGCGGTTTTTTCCTTGTACAGTAAAGACTCGATCATTCATTGGGTCCATTAGAGCCTTGACTGTAATGTCTGTATCAAGATCAACCTGTACTGTCTTCATCTCTTCGCAGCCTTCGCAGTAGCCACCAATGTCAGCGGTCTTACCAAAGGTTGCTTTAAGAATTCCTAGAACTAACATGTCTCTGTCACCAGAGAGTAGTTGGTCTAGTAACTTCTCATCTGCCTTCTGATTACCAACACGTACTGTTCCACGATGAAGAATTGTAAGGATTGCTTTACCGATGTTTGCAGTACGAGCAATCGCTTCCTCATCAGAGCCATTGAGTTCACGGACCTCGGCCTCTGTAATGATCTCCCCAGTGGCTGTTAAATAGCCACCAGGGAGAGTCACTACAGTGTCCGAAGGAGGTGTGATCTTTACTTCTTGCTGTACTGGCGCTTCAGCCAATGCAGAGTTAATCAAGTTATTTGCCAATGCGGGATTAGCCGCTGCACTAATTGTTTTCGTCATGTTAGTCCTTTGTTAGAATGTAGGGGCTGGTGCTGTGTAGTTTCCTGCCCAGTTAACATCAAAGCCTTCGTGCACAAGTGTCATCTGCTCTACAAATAGAGCGTTGTCACCTGCGTTGAGGTCTGAGTATGCAACTGAAGTAGGCCATGCGTTGTATACCTTAAAGCGCATCGCTACGTGATCTACTGATGTTTCTGTTGTGTCATTTGCGTTTGGTGATCCAGGAATTGGGTGCGATAGCACAGCAATCTCTAGGTCGCAACGGAAGTTCTGGTCTACGCCACGAGTAGTGTTTCCCGCAGTTACTGTTGCGAACAAGTTACGCATCCAGTCCCAGTTCTGACGTGTTCCCAATAGGACACCACGTTGAAGTGTAAGAGGTGTGAAGGTTGTCTGACCAGGAATCTGGTGGACGGTGGTGTTGTATCCGCCTTCACGGTAAGGGATAGAGTCAGTAGCAACCGACAATCCCGACACAGAAGTAAACCCAATAGTTGCTTGAGTTAGACCGATGCTGTTTTGAGCAAAGTCTCCGTGTGGTTGAAACGTAACTAAAAATCTAAAGTTACGTAATGGATCAGTCAATAGTGTTGACCGATTATTAATTACTGCCATTTATTTTTCTCCTTCGCTTTAGTTCAGCGTCTTTTGGCTGAGGTCGATGACAATGAACTCTGCTGGGTATTGCAACGCAACACCAACCTGGATATGGACTTCGCCATTGGCGATTTGTTGTGCACTGTTGTTCTCAGCATCACACTTAACGAAGTAAGCCTGTGTTGGAGTTGTGCCACGTAGACCGCCCTGGTTCTTGTATTCGCCAAGGAAGTTATTGAGGACTGTGCGGATTTGTGCCCACAGTTTTTCCTCATTGTTTTCAAAGAGAGCAAACTCAGTGAGGTTCTTGAGGTTCTTGCGGATGTAGATAAGAGAGCGACGCATGTTGACATACTTGTTAGCAGTGCCATCTTGCTTCAATGTGCGAGCACCCATAACAGAAAGACCAGCGCCAGGAATCTGACGGATTGGGTTTACTGGTGATGTGCTTGCGTTCATTGTGTCGAGTTCTGTAGATGAGAATGACTTCTCTACAGCAACAATTCCCTGGATTGCTGAACCAATACCTGCTGGAGCCTTGAAGACTCCACGGCTTGCATCAGTTGCAAGGTATAGACCCACTACAGCACCTGCTGGACTAATCTTGCGAAGTGCTCCTGCACCGCGACCCAGAGGATCAGCGATGTATACGTGTGGGTAGTAGACAGCAGCGTTGCTTGAGTCTGTAAGAGAAGCAGCAAATGAGACTGCGTTTGCCACAGTTAAATCTGGGTCAGTATCAACAACAACAAATCCATTGTTGTTTTCTGCCCATGAAGTTGCTGCGTCAAATACTCCTGCAACACCTGTTGCAAGTGCGTTTACTGTAGGTAAAAAGAGTACAAGTGGACGATCCAATGATGTAAAGTCTTCAAAGACAGCAGATGCTGTTCCTTTGTAGGCTGTGTAATCAGTTGCTACTGGAGTAGTTCCATTTGATCCACCTGTTAAAGGATAGGTAGTAGAGACTGGGACACCAGAAGCACTACTTGAGATTCTGATGTTTGGTGATACTAGGTTGATTACTGTCTCTGCAAAATCGCTAGATGTTGAATCGTTGAACACAACATTCTCGTAACGTTCTAGAAGAATGTCATCAGTAATATTGTTTGCTACACCTGACTCTTTGTAGACTGTCAATGTGTATGTTGAGGCAACTGAACCAGCAGTGATAACAACACGTAGGTTGTTTCCATCTGATCCAGCGTTCTTTGATGTGACAGTAGCAACAACAAGACTTCCTGATGTAAGGAGGTTTACTGCGGCTTCATCTGCGTCTGCTGCAAGAATGCGCTTGACGTAGAGTTCACGTCCACCGTTTGCAAAGAATGATCCAACTTGAAATGATGCTGGGTATGAGGCGTTGTAGCCTCCAAAGTTCTTAGTAAATTCATACCAAGATGAAACAAGCGTTACGGCTTCTGGGCCTTGTGCAAAAGGTGCAACAACAGCGCCAGCAGCGTTAGCAGTGACACCACCTGTGAGTGGTGCTGGTAGTAGGCGTTCACTGATGTAAACACCTGGGCGGCTATATGCCATTTTTTCTCCTAACTAGTTGGGTAAGGGTTCCTTATGGTGTCGTTATTGTGATCGGATCTACAGCAGTAAACTCGCCACGACCAATGATTTGGCTGCCAGTTGTGCCTGTAACGTTGAGTTCTTGGACCTTGTATAGTTTATTGAATGTGGTTGGAGCAATCTCACTAGAGATACGCACCGTGATAGCGTTTACGAATAGACGCTTTCCTTGTTCTGTAATATCTCGTTTAGAGATATCCATAACATCCAGACGACGTGCAGTTCCAAATTGGGTATCTGGCCCAACGTTAAGAACTGCAAATCGAAGTGGAATCTTTGTGTACAGCAACTGCGCCAAGATCTGACGATCATGACGGGGCTGACGTGCATAGGTAGTAATTTGATAATCAATATTTACTGGGATAGGAAAATCCATATCCTTATCGTGCAGGTCCGTGTCCCAGTTAACACCTGTTGCGATAGTGGTTGGGTCTGCGTAATACGCAGGACTTACTCGTCCACGATGTGCACGATCAAATGCTTCTGCAATATCAATCATGTCAATTGTAATGTAGGGGTATGACTGATTACGAATTTCTTGATCAGGTTGACCAAACCAGACGCCTACCTTACGCTGTGGGCCATCTGTGGTAACTGACTTCTGATCAGTGACATACATGTCTTTAAGAAGATCACGTAGTGCTTCATCTTCATCTAGTAAGAAACTCATAGGTAAGCCTCAAGATGTTTGTAGAGGCGATTAACTAAGAAATTCTCTGACTCAGCGGTACGGTTTGCTGTATGACGAATTGCCCCACTTGGTTGTCTGCTAGGGGTTCCATACTCATGATCGAGTGCCTCTGCGTGATGCTTCTCATTGACGTTAGCATCAAAGCCATTCTTGCTGTAGGAGACGCTCATACCGCTCACGACGTGCGATGGCCATCCAGTTGCTTTGGCTTCTGAGCGCAGGTGCGCTCCTACAAGTCGAGAGGTCTCGTGACTTGCTTTATGAATAGCGTTAAGGACGTTTTCTTTCTTCACTTCTTTTTCCTGGCCTTCGCAACGGATTTGCCAGCAACTTTTCCACCGACGTAGCCTGCGATAAGACCAGTAATAATTGGTTGTTTGTCTTTAGGACGACCGCCGAACATGCCACGCATGAAGTTCTCGACTTCGTCTTTGCCGTTCAATTCAGCGGCACGTTCATACCAAGGCTTATAGCCCATAATAAAACCCCTTATCGCAACCTGTGGGAACAGTGGTCAGGCACCGCAGCGGTGGTCTGATATTGCAATGATAAAGAGTTTATTGCAGTTCTGAGTGGTTAACTACAGGGATTTTTGTTTCCCAGTCTTTATTGTTATACGTTTTTAATCTGTGGCAGTTAGCACAGAGGGTTTGAAGGTTAGCGGGGTCATTATTAAGTTTATTTCCATCCTTGTGATCAACGTCTAATTGGCATGAGTGTTCTGGAACAAACTCGCATCTTTCACACTTTTTACCCTTGTATTGTATCCAAGGTCTTTCACGAAAAATTCTTTCTTTTACCCTAGCCTTTTTACACCTCCACATTTTTTTCCCTTGAGTGCTGTACCCCATAGCCCTTAAAAACACAGGCCCACACTCAGAGCAAGTAGCCGTTCTTTGCTCTGTGTCTACTTCTGATAACCTATGAATCCACATACCCATACAGTAAGGATACAAAAAAAGGCCCTTGGTAGGGCCCTAATTTGCTACTTCTTTTTGAACTTCTTCTCTCGCTTGTCCTCGGCCTTCTCGCCCTTCTTGCCTTCCCTGGCTTCGTGGGCTTTCTCCTTGGCCTTGATCTTCTTTACATTGGCCACGTCCATCTTGCGGTCGTCTTCTTGAGACTTAGGCTTGCGGTGCTTCTTGTCCATCTTCTCAAACATTGCCTTCTGCTCTTTGTCAAGACCTTTTGTGGTCTTGGCATCCTGCTTCTTGTCTGAGGTTTTGGTGTATTTCACTACATGCCTTTTTTCTTGTTCATAGTCATCTTGGCTGCCTTACCTTTTTTAAGGGCTTTGAAGTCAGCACCAGTGATCTTGTCTGTTGGCTTTGCAGCCCCAGCGATCTTCATCTGCTTAGGAGTAAGAGTCTTCTTCATAACTTCTTGTCCTTCTTCTTCTTAGTCGGTTTACTTGTAGCCTTTGCAAACTTCTTATTAGCAGCGGCTAGAGTCTTCATGCCGTGCTTATCTTTAGGCTTCATGCAGCCACAGGTGGCACACATTACTTCTTCTTTGCTTTACAAGCCTTGCAAGTACCGCAAGTACATGCCTTCTTTGACTTTGTCTTTGGGCCTTTACCGTATCCTGGTTCGCCCTTTTTCTTACCACATCCGCATGCTGCACACATCTACTTGCTCACTTTCTTCTTAGTTTGTTTTTTGGATTTTGGAACGCCCTTTGCAGGAACGCAATTTGGAACCTTCTTGCCGTTCTTCATCTTCATACCTACCTGGGTGTATCCATCCCAGCAAGGATCTGTCTTCTTAGTTGCCATTAGCAATCCCACTTTCTTAATGCTAGAGCCTTGCGAGTTGGCTTGCCGTTCTTCTCCATAGGACCAGGCATTCCGCCCATTCTGGCGCAAAATGATTTACGTCGTGCTGCAGACTTAGGAGACTTCTTTGCTTGCTTTGCAGATACTGGAGGTTTTAAATCTGAACCAGGGTTTGCTCTCTCGTAGGACTTGCGTCCCTTCTCATTTAATCCACCCTTTTTATTTTTGCCCTCTGAACGTTGCCATGCTTCTGACTTAGCCATTCTTCTTATGCCAATCTTTAGTCGCCTTTACTCCTTGGGCAATTGTCTTTGCCCCAGCCTTCTTTGTCAGGTTAATCTTGTCGTAGGCACCGCCACGCTTTGCGTGGTCAACGATGACGTCACCCTGCTTGTTCTTCTTGATCGTGTGAACTTCACGGGCTGGCTTACCAGGTACCTTGATGCCAATCTTTACTGGCTTCTCTACCTTCTTCTCAGGCATTACTTTTTCTTTTTCTTGGCCATGCCCGATTCGCTCATTGCGATTGCGACAGCCTGTTTCTTTGACTTTACTACTGGGCCCTTCTTAGATCCGCTATGAAGTTTACCTGCCTTGTACTCTCCCATTACTTTCTCTACTTTGCCCTTGTTTACTTTCTTTGCTGGCATTATGAATCCTCCCAATCTTCTTCTTCATCTAGAGCATGGGCGTCATAATCTAGGTCTTCTAATTCTACAGCCTCGTCCTCAAAGAGGTCTGGGTCTAACTCTGGCTCAAACTCATCCATGGCAATCCTTTCTTAAATTAAGACTGAGGATAGTAAGGAATAACGTACTGCACACTGTTAATAAGGACCTTTATGTATCCAGATGGAGTTGCTGGTAGTGCACTTGCTCCTCCTGCACTTCCTACAGTGGTCTGTGTGTCACCTGTTGCAAACGCCCTTGATCCACTTGTACCTTGAGTTCCTTGCGCCTGTGCAAATCCAGCACCAGCAATTCCTTGCACACCTTGTGGTCCACGAGTTCCTTGTACGCCTTGTGCGCCAACAGTTCCTTGTGTACCTGTAGTCCCTTGTACGCCTTGTGCACCACGAGTTCCTTGTGTTCCAAGTGCTCCTTGAGTTCCCTGTGTGCCTTGGGTTCCTTGTGTACCTTGCGTACCCTGTGCACCTGCGGTTCCTTGAGTACCTAGAGTTCCTTGAGCCCCTGCTGCTCCTTGCGCTCCTGCTGTACCTTGAGCGCCACGAGTTCCTTGTGCACCTAACGTACCTTGAGTTCCAAGAGTGCCTTGTGCACCAGCAGTTCCTTGTGAACCACCTGCACCTGCAGTCCCTTGTGTGCCTTGGGAGCCACGAGTTCCTTGTACTCCTAATGTTCCTTGAATACCAAAAGTGCCTTGTGTACCTTGTATTCCTTGTGCACCTGTGGCACCACGAGAGCCTTGAACACCTAGTGTGCCCTGTGTGCCTTGAGCACCTCGAATACCTTGAAGACCAGTATTAGTCTCAATGGTCTGCACACGAGTATTAAGATTCTGCAGAGATGCATTGAGAGTTGTATCCCAATTTGCTTGGCCCCTAGTAGGTAGAGAGAATGTCATGAGAGATTACCTTTCTTACGAGCCATACGCACCAGAGCCGTAAAGATCAAGACCATAGTTGTTATTGGTATTGACAGTTGCAGCAATCTGGTAAGGGGTTGATTGAAATTGCGGATCATTAACGAGTTCTTCAGCATTGACTTGATTGCAATCGATAGTGACGACTGAGTAGCGCTCCTTGTAGAGACCACGAGGAAGGACACGAGTAGGAACAAATACGGCGTCATGAAATACGACACGGTCTTTAATGTGAATACTTGGGTCTGTGATCATTGCTGGAAGAAGTCTATTGATATCTGCCACAGCAACTACTAGGCGCAATGTATCTGTGGTGTAGAAGCCTCGTTCGTTCATGATGTTGGTACCACGCAACTGTTGAGCCATGATTACAGGTAACTTAAACGGCTCGTTCCAACGACGACCTTGACCATCTGTCTGATTGGATACGTCGTAGATAGGATCGACCCACTGGTTGTAATCTGCAGCAAGGGCTGCATCATCCCATAGCCACCAGTCGACCTCAGTACCTACTGGGTCTCTAAGTTCATCAACGATGCCTTCATTGATCGACCTATTTTCAAAGTCGATTTTGAATCGTCCCTGTACCTTGTTACCACGCATGGTAAGGATTATCCCCTATCAATACTGGAAAAAAAGGATTTACTTGGGCGGCTATTTGTACTCTTTTTTGTTCCACCAGAACTTCTTGTAGCGGTCAAAGAATACAGTAAGAAATTTTTGAAAATCAGAAGCGTATTTTAATTTTTCTTTTTCTCCGCCCAATTTAGAAGTCCAATTTTCACGCTTAAAAGGTATCACTTGAATGAAAGGTGTTCCCGCAGGGATCATTCCTTCAAAATTTGGATCGCGTAATTTAAGAAACATGTTAAAAGGTATTGAAAATTCGTCTGTATCCACAATCCCATTAGCGCAAACAATAGGCCCTGGCTCATGATGTTGAGGTTCACAAACTAAAATTGACCAACCTTTAGGGGTTTTGATACTCCACGGGTGAATAATTCTAACTGCGTAATTTATGTCTCTTGAGTAAGGGTGATTTTGGAATTGTTCCATAGTTTGAAAAGCAATTGCTTGCATTTCGCCCCATTGAAAATACGGCCCGTCAGGTGTTTGTCTTACATAAATGTCATAAGGTGTTTCAATAATGTATCCAGCGGTCATTAAATCCCATAATGGCATACAGCGTTTAATGGTAGCAATAGGGCCTCCTTCTATTGAAGGTGCTTTTTTACCATCAGGACTTGTATAAGATTTTGCATTTTTATACCATTGAGGTATGTATTCGCTTGCAGGCTTTGGTTTTGCCAAAACGCCTGTTGAATTACTTATGTCTGTAAAAATAATTTCCATTACGCCTCCTAGTAATTAAGAATTATCTTACACCTCATTAGGGGGTTCTGCCCACATTTGTAATTTTTCGCGCCAAAAATACTTTTTCCCATCATTAGGTTTAGGAATTGGGGGCTTCCAATCACCTGTTTCTTCATCTAAAATCCATGAGTCATACTCTTTATGCAAGATAAATCCATCTAAATCAGGATCGTATTTCATTCCTATTCCTGCAAAATTCAGGCGTAAAGGAGTACCACCATTTAAGTGTTTACCCAAATGAGTATTGTAAGATGTTTTAATCCAAGTACCGCCAAGATTATCAATTAACCATTGATAACCTTCATCACCATTAGGGTCATTGTTATCACCGACAGTTACTCGAATAACAATGTTATTTTCATCAATTTCTGCCCAATGCGCCATTATCCACCTACCTGTGAGCGTGTGTATCTAACAATACAAATTCCACTGCCCGCACTTCCGCCTCTTACAATTGCACATGTGTAAATGTTATTTGACAAAGATGGCCCTGCTCCACCTGAACCTGTGTAAGCAGTTGCCGCAGTAGGTATTGTACCAAGAGTGCTAGAAGCGCCACCGCCTGAACCGCCTGATGCTAATGTTGCACTACCTTCAGCGCTATAACCACCCGCACCACCACCAGCAATTCTGCCACCTGAGGTAGCAGTTTGCCAACTACCACACATAACAGAGGAAATAGCAGATAAAATACTTGAATAACTATTTGTTCCATTTCCGCCATTTCCGCCTCTTGCAGGTGTACCAGCACTAGGGTTTTGACCTACTTGACCTGAACCTCCTCCACCGCCACCTACGCTTTTGTAGGGGCTTAAACTTAATTGTCCATCTGCACCATTAAAACCTTGATTACCAGTTCCTTTTGCGCCTTGCATAGTATTTCCTGGGCCAGCAGCAGAGCCTCCTCCACCACCACTTCCACCATTTCCAGCGCATGCGGCGCAAAGAATACCGCCACCAGCGCGACCACCACCACATGCTTGTACTAAAAAGTATGAACCATTGCCTTGAACGGGAGTTCCATTATTACCAGTAGCACCCGCTCCAACTGTCACTCCTATGTTAGTGCTTGAAGTTTGATTTGAATTGTAAACAAGTCCACCTGCTCCACCGCCACCACCAGCCGATACAACATAATTACAAGTTAAACCTTGAAAACCGCTAAAACATCTGCCGCCGCCGCCGCCTCCACCAATTAGTAAATAATCAAATGTAAGTGTTCCGCCTGAAATTCCTAATGTTCCATTAGCAGTAAATACGCGATAATAGTAAGTAGCATCAGAAGTTAATGTACCACCAGTAACAACAAGAGGTACAACAGGAGTTACGCTATTAGAAGCAGATGATGCTGTAGAAGTTCCGTTAGCGTTAGTTGCGGTAACAGTAAATGTATAAGCAGTTCCTGCTGTTAACCCTGAGACAGTAATTGGGCTTGTTGCACTTGTTCCTGTAATTGACCCAGGAGAAGATGTCGCTGTGTAAGTAGTTACAGCAGAGCCACCAGTTGCTCCAGCGGTGAAAGCAACAGAGGCAGTTGTAGAGGAAGGAGATGTTGCTGTTCCAATAGTTGGAGCCTGCGGTACGGTAGTTGCTGTAATGCTTGCAGAGTCAGCAGACTGCAATCCAGTCACGTTGGTAGATGTGACACCTGTAGCCTTAAAGGTATAGGAGGTCTGAGACTGTAATCCTGATACTGTGACAGGGGATGTTCCTGTTCCTGTAAATGAGCCAGGTGTACTGATCACGTTATAGGTAGCAGGAGTTCCACCTGTCGTTGCAGGCGTGATGGCAACAGTGGCAGCACCATTGTTGTAGCCACGTCCTGTGCCTACGTTGGTTGCTGTTACTGCTGTTGGCGCATCTGGGAAGTCCATGATCTCGGAGATTGTTCCGAGGCCATCTGGATTTCCTTCGATGCGCTCATCTTGTGCTCTGCGTACTGACATAGTGTCTAGTATCTCCTATCATTACTGGAAAAATTGGTTAAGCGCCGAATTAAAGGCCTAGTAGCGCCTTCAAGTCATCCACTGATAATCCAGTTGCACGTAGGCGAGCAAGACGCATATCTTCTTCAGTTGGTCTAGGAAAGGTTGGCTCTGAAGGAGAGTTTCCAGCAAGAGGTGCTTCTGGGTCAGTTATCTCTGCAATCTTTATCTCTGCCCAAGAGCGTGCCTCAGCAGCATCTGCCCAAGGAGTATTATCTGGCCAATGTGGTTGATAAATAACTGGAATTTCATTTCCTTCTTCAAAGATATTGATTCCGTTATTTTCATCTAGTTCATATCTCATTATTCATCCTTTTCATTTTAGTAGTTAGAGTCTTTTCCACCAACTTGACCAACAAAATTAGTTGAAAGACTTGTTCCGTAAGTAATTGTTGTGCCGTTTGTTGAGTACGCCACTTGTCCACCACCACCACCATTTCTATTAAACACTGCAGTGTTTACTGTTCCAGCGGTGTACACTATACGGTTAAGTTCAGCAGTGTTTGTAAAGGCTCTTTGTGTTGTAGTTGCTCCAGTTGGTGTAGTGTAAAAATAGTTATAAAGATTGCTAAATATCATAAACAGTCCTGCAGATTGATGGTAAATGGAAAAAGCAGAACTCGCTAAATACCCATAAGCGTTTCCGCCAGCGGTCCAAGTGGTTGTATCTGTAGAGTAGTACACCCTATCAGCATAAAGAAGGAATCTTCCATTACCAAAGGTAAGACCAGCGACTGTGTACCCATTTACAGCCAAATTTTGTACATCGTAGTTAGACCAAGTTGAACCATTAGAAGACTTTATTATTCCACTACTGGCTTGCCATCCCAAGAAAAAACCATTTCCAGAAGCAATCCTGGTTTCAGAAACAGTAGCATTTGAGTTAGGTGTTGCTGCTTGAGTCCAAGTAGTTCCATTAGTAGAGTAGTTAACTAAGTTAGTCTGTCCAGAGTATAAAACAATTCGGTCAGTTCCTACAGATATGGGTTTGTTCCAACCGTTTGATGTTGCAAGAGTTCCACTTGTCCAGTTAATTCCGTCTGTACTATAATAGTATGTGCTTCCAGAAGAAGGAATGGCGTACCATTTAGAAAACACAGATGCGTAATTTGCATAAAAATTAGTGTTTAAATCAATTGCTGACCGTTGAGTCCATGTTGTACCGTTTGCGGATGTAAAGTTTGCTGACCCAGAGTCATTAGTGTTAGGAATAACAAACGCAATTGGCTCAACTGGAGTTACAGCACTAGAAGCAGATGAGGCTGCTGAAGTTCCTGCAGAGTTAGTAGCAGTCACAGTAAATGTATAGGCAGTTCCATTTGTAAGACCAGAGACTGTGATAGGTGAGGCGCCTGTTCCAGTAAACCCGCCAGGAGAAGATGTTGCTGTGTAAGTTGTTACTGCAGCACCACCAGTTGCGTTTGCTGTGTAAGCAACTGTTGCTGAGGCGTTACCAGCAGTTGCTGCTCCAATAGTAGGAGCCTGAGGAACAGAGACTGCAGCAATAGAGTTAGATGCAGAAGAGGCTGTAGAGGTTCCATTAGCGTTTGTTGCTGTGACTGTGTAGGTTCTAGCAGTAGAGGTTGGATTTCCAACAGTCTCGCTCACAGAAATTGGGCTTGAAGAACCTGTACCAGTGTTACCAGAAGAACTAGTAACAGTGTAAGAAGAGATAGCAGCACCACCAGTTGCTGGAGCAGTAAACGGCACTGAGATAGATGCAGAGCCTGTGTATGACTGCCCACTTGCATTAGTGGCGGTACCAATAGTAGGAGCATTAGGGACTGTAGTAGCAGTAATAGAAGATGATGCGCTAGATGCAGGACCAGTAGCGGTTGCATTAGTAGCAGTAACAGCAAATGTATAAGATGTGGCGCTTTGTAGACCTGTGACTGTTAAAGGAGAACCAGCACCAGAGGCAGTAAATGAGCCAGGTGTAGATGTGGCTGTATAGGAGGTAGGAGTACCACCTGTGGCACCTGCTGTAAAAGCAACAGTTGCAGAGCCATTGTTATAGGCTCTAGATGTTCCTACGTTTGTGGCAGCGCCAATAGTGGGTGCATCAGGTACGTCAGGGATAGCAACACCGCTCTTGGTGATGCCTGATGTATTAGCACGCTTGATATTAGCCATGTTGCCTATTGTCTCCTATGGTTGCTGGAAAAATTGGTTAAGCGAATAAATCTACCCAAGATAAAGTTCTTTTATCCCAGACAGGAAACCCATAAGTAGGAGGTGGAGGTGTAGTAACCATTGTCACTTCCTGCTCAGTCAAGTCTCTTATTGCCCATTGTTGAACCCATTTGTTATTGACTTTTTTAGGCTCAATTTCATAAGCCACTTCAGAATCCAAAGTTTCTGGCATAGGGGTTTCTTCAACTTCTTCCCAATTTTCAGGCAAAGATTGACCAACTACCCACCCCAAAAGGTTTAAATCCCCTGCATATCTTGGGTATTCATGTGTTTGTGTATTTAAGTAAACAGTCATGTTTTCCTTTATAAAGTCACTTTGTAGTTAACTGATGGGTAATTAAGGCTTGAAGATGCTGCAGAAGTATAGTCAGATACTGAGTTAGTGGTTATAGTGCCACCCATACTGTTTGAACTCAAAGAGACTGATGTTTCAGTGTAACTAGAGGTAGCATAGACTAAACTTACAGAGCCTAGAGTGTATGTTCCTGTCTTTGACCCGTCAGCAGGCAATGTTGCAACAAAACCCCTCATGGTGTAAGCACCATCAGCATCATGCAACCCAGTCAACACTAAATCTCCCGAAGAATTTACAGATATTCCATTAAAAATTGTTCCGTATCCAGCACCACTGCTAGGACCTGTCATACTTCGTTGCCACTGGAGTGTTCCTGAAGAGTTGTATTTGACAATGATTCCAACATAACCACTGCCAGTATAGATTGACCCCGCTGCATACACGTTTCCAGAACTATCTAATGCTACCTGTTGAAGATTGCAATTTGTTGTTCCTTGAAGTATACGTGACCATTGAATAGTTCCTGACGAGTTAATTTTTGCCACTAACCCTCCAGTGTTTGTTGCATAACCAGACGCATAAACATTCCCAGAAGAATCATTTGTTAATTGGTAAAACGCAGCGTTTCCACTGCTAGGGAAGTAGTAATTGCTCCATTGTAAAGTTCCAGAAGAGTTAAACTTGTATAAAGTAGCATATTGCGCACTAGGCGTATACGCTCCACCAAAATAACAATTTCCAGAAGAATCAATAGTTGCTCCAGAGTTGCTATTGTTACTACTGGTAGAGTTGTAATACCCCCACGATGAAGAACCATCAGATGAAGTTCTTTGAAAAATAGAGTTGTATGTTGAGTATGAAGTGTTATAAAGGTAACCAGTAGCAGCAACATAGGTTCCAGAAGAATCTATAGCGATTCCATTTGCTACGGTAGCACTTCCATTGTATTGACCTCTTATCCATTGCAAACTTCCAGAAGAATCAAATTTAGCAACAAGAGTGCGGTTTTCTCCAGGAGAACCGCCTCCTGCACTTGCAAGGCATCCTGATACGTAAGTATTTGCAGAAGAGTCTACTTTTACTCCTGTTGTTTGCCAGTTAGAATAAGAGTTGCTTAAATATGTAGAAAATTGAACTGCTCCTGTTGAGTCTAACTTTAAATAGCCACGACTATTAAATGGAGCATAAATATTTCCATTAGAATCAACTGTGTTCTTTGTAAGTGTTGATGTTCCAACAGATTCTAAGAAGTATGGACTTAAAGTACTTACAGAACTACTTGCAGAAGAGGCTGCAGAAGTTCCATTGGCATTTGTTGCGGTGACAGTAAAGGTGTATGCAGTGTTGCTTGCTAACCCAGTAACAACAATAGGACTAGAAGAGCCAGTTCCAGTAATAGAACTAGGGCTACTAGTTACCGTGTAAGAGGTGATAGCAGAGCCACCAGTCGCACCAGCAGTGAATGGAACTGAGATAGACGAAGTAGTGGCAGAGCCAGGAGTACCAACAGTTGGTGCTGCTGGAACTGTAGTTGCAGTAATGCTAGAAGAAGAACTACTAGCAGGTCCAGTAGCCGTTGAGTTAGTTGGCGTTACTGTAAAGGTGTAAGAAGTAGCAGACTGTAATCCTGTGACTGTAATAGGCGAAGAGCCTGTGCCAGTAAATGAGCCAGGAGTAGATGTAGCGGTAAATGTTGTAGCAGTTCCACCAGTTGCTGCTGCTGTATAGGCAACAGTTGCAGAGCCGTTATTGTAGGCACAAGAAGTTCCTACATTTGTTGCTGCTCCAATGGTAGGCGCATCTGGAACGTCAGCAATAGGCGTGTTACCCGCCATTACGCTCTTTAATGAAACCTTGTTAGTGATAGTCACTGAAGTTACCTCTAACTAGTTAATTAGGAAATTTCGCTGCCAAAAAGTGAGAATGAAAGAGTTGCAGTTGAAGCGTACACACGAACCACATCTGTTGTGGCCAAAGTAATTCCGAGAGTCAGAGCAGTCGTATCTGAGGCTGCGACTGTGGCGCCATAGACGATGTAGTGCTTTGCTTCTGCTGCTGCACCTGCTGGGCTAACCGCAATGCGGTAGGTAGCAGCAGAGGCTGCCTGGTTGCAGATGATGATAGTGGAACCAACAGCAGATGTTGCTGAAGGCACTGTGTAGAGTGTTGTTAGGGTAGTAGCCGCTGGTGCTGCTTGACCCAAAACCTTGTATGCGGTAGGAATTTGTCTTACTCCTTATCTAGTAAGTCACGGCGCTTGAATCCCGCAACTATGACAGATATGTGGCCTGGATGGACGTTAAACCTTTTGGCTAACTCTGCTTGCCATACACCTTCAGATGCTAGTTTACGGATCTCTAGAACATCTGTATCGGTTAACTTGGCTTTAGGATGATTTTCTCCAAAAGCATGACGGCCTTTTTTAACCTTGTCTTTTACGTTATCGTGTGGAGTTCCTACAAATAAGTGATTGGGGTTAACACAGGGAGGATTATCGCAAGTATGGCAAGCATGCCACTTAGGAGGTACTGGTCTACCATCTAACTCAAGGGAGAGCCTGTGAGCATACTGAAGGCTGTCCTGCCAATAAATAAGCCCATAATTTGCAGCAGTTTTACTCCCTTTCCATTCCCAACATTCTTCGGAACTACGGATATCGACATACTCCCAAAAACGTTCTGTAAGGGTGTGGTTCTTGCACAGGATCGATGCTGCATGATTTCCAGCATTAGTTTGGGCTGGCTCTTCGCACCAACACAGCGGGGTAGGAGTTCCGTACCTCTTGTTAATTTTCCAGTGAGTACTGCACAGTCCGATAGAGCGGTACTTATTTGTGCATCCCGAAACTGAGCAAGTTTTCATACTATAAGTGTAGTACTTACTGGTAGTGTAGCGCCCATGAATTTGGTGCATAAATCGGTTTCTCAGGGCGGAAAATCAGCGCCCCTTATCCTGCCTCACAGCCTCACATCTGGTATGGGCTTAATGAATCCATCGATCTTTATCGATGACGATGGCGACATCCTTGTCAATATCCGCCATGTCAACTACACGCTCTACCACTCAGAGCATGACCAGCGATTCTTCAGCCCTTGGGGGCCACTGTCCTACTTGCATCCTGAAAAAGACCAGCGACTAGTTACGACCAACTACCTCTGCCGTCTTGACAAGGATCTCAACATCATCAACTACACCAAGGTGGATTACTCTGCACTTGATGTTCCACCTATTTGGGAGTTTGTTGGAGAAGAGGATTGCCGCATCACTCAGTGGGATGGCAACTACTACCTGATCGGTGTTCGTCGTGATACCACGCCTAATGGTCAGGGTCGCATGGAGTACTCCAAGATTGAGTTAGACAAGACTAACTGGACAGCCAAAGAGGTACAGCGAGTTCGCATACCACCTCCTATCGATGTTAACTCATACTGTGAAAAGAACTGGATGCCTATCCTCGATAAGCCGTATCACTTTGTGAAGTGGGCTATGCCTACTGAAGTTGTTAAGGCTAATCCTGATAAGTCTGAGTGTGAGCAGGTACTGGTAAAACAAACACCCTCTACTCCTATTGATCAGCGTGGTGGTACTAACATTGTTTCTTGGGGCGATTACTACATCGCATTTACGCACGAAGTAAAGTTGTGGCGTAACTACTTGAACCAAAAAGATTCTATCTATCGTCACCGCATGATCGTGTGGGACAAGGAGTTTAACTTCGTTGGTCTGTCTAACTCATTTGCATTCTTAGATACACCGATTGAGTTCTGTGTAGGAGCCGCTGTTCGTAACGGCAAACTACTGCTAAGTTTTGGTGTGCAAGATAATGCGGCCTTTGTATTAGAGATACCAAAGAAGGTTGTAAATGGCTTAGTTACGGAGGCGATGGCATATGGGAATTAAAGAGATAACAATCGCCCTTGCTGAAAAGCCTGAGGATGTACAACTTAACTTTGATCTTGCTGAAGCCTATGACAGAGAGAAGCAGTACGCATCTGCTGCTGGCTTCTACTTGCGAGCCGCTGAGTTTGGATACAAGACCCATCCGCTAATTGCTTATACATCTCTGCTCAAAATGGCGATGTGTTGGTCGGCACAAGGCGATCGCAATCGGACAGTGTTCAACAACATCTTGCAGGCTGCTGCATACATGCCTAATCGCCCAGAGGCGTACTTCTTGTTAGCCCGTATTCACGAACGCAATAAGGAGTACCAGCAGTGCTACACCTACGCGGAGATGGGATTGCTCTATGCAACCACCATTTTCAATAATCCTCTTCCAGCCTATGTTGATTACAACGGTGCGTATTGTTTGATGTTTGAGAAGGCTGTAGCAGGCTGGTGGTTAGGCCGCAAAGAAGAGAGTAAAGTTCTATTCCAGCATCTACTCGATGATCACCAGATGGCACCAGAGTATGTAAGCGGCTGCCTCAATAACTTAAAGTTGTTCTAATATGTTTCCTAATTGGTTTAAAAGTGTAGAGAAGTACTTCCGTCATGTGCCCAATGTTCCACTTCGTGCATTACAGATCGGCACCTATACAGGCGATGCCACAGAGTGGCTACTAGATAACTGCGAGATCGAGTACCTCGATGATGTCGATACCTGGGAGGGAAGTGAAGAGGTAGCACATGATCAGATTGACTTTACATCCGTAGAGGACTACTACGACTCACGATTTAAAGACCCACGCATCACCAAGAACAAGATGACTAGCGATGAGTTCTTCAATCGCCCATCTCGCACCTATAACTTCATCTACATCGATGGCGATCACACTGCGTTACAGACTGCCCTGGATGGACTCAATGCCTTTAAACTCCTTGAGAAGGGTGGCGTCATGGCATTTGATGACTACCTATGGAACTACAACGGAGATCCCTTCCTAGAGCCTAAGAGAGGCGTAGACGCCTTCCTAGCCGTATGTGAGGGGCAGTACACCATCATTGAATCTGGCTATCAGTTGTGGATTGAGAAGTGCTAGATAACGCCTGCTATGAGGTCTTTCATACCGATACTGGAAATAACTTACGTAATAAATCCTATGAAGGAATTGTAGAGGCGCTCTCTTTCCTGCCTCGTCTGGGTTCACCCACAATGTATTTGAATACAGCAGATAAGGCTGAGGCGTTTGTTAATCAGACACCTGGCTTTAAGATTAACACAGTCCACGACTACTGCCAGCCAGGTGAGACATTCCCACCATCTGCTGGTGTTGTTGGTGTGTGGGCTAGTAACTACCTAGCCTATAAGAAGTTCCTAGAGACAGATTACGACACCCTGATCATCTTTGAAGATGACATCCTGGTGAGTAAGAACTTCAAAGAGATTGTCACCATGTACATGCAGGAGTTAATGCCCATCTGGGACTTCTTCTCATTCTTTGTTCCAGATGACTCACTGTTTGCCTATAACGAGGCAGCGCATGATCTCGGTGAGGAGTTTACTTGCCGCTCATACCAGCAGTGGTCATGTGCAGGTTATGCAGTCAGTCGCAAGGGTGCACAGCGTGCAGTTGAGGATGTGGAATCACGAGGTATCAACTGCCCAGTTGACTGGTACATCTTTAATTTCCGCATGAAGCAAGAAGCAGATCAGATGAAGTTCAATACCTTCACAGTAAAGCCAGGTGTATACCGCCCTATTAAATTCTTATTAGAGGCAGCACAAATAAGCCAAATACATAGGGGTAGTACAGAACTGCTTTAGTTACATTCCACCGTATAGAAGAACTGTGACTGTAGGGTTTGCAGATTCAGAACCAATAGTTCCTTGAGCACCTAAGGTTCCCTGTACACCTTGTGTACCGACTGTACCTTGGGTTCCTTGTGTGGCAATACTTTGTACACCTTGCGTACCCTGTGTTCCTTGAGTACCTACTGCTCCCTGTACACCTAACGTACCTTGAGTACCTTGAATTCCTTGAGTTCCCTGAGTGCCTTGGGCACCAACTGCTCCCTGAGTACCAAGAGTACCTTGCGTACCTTGAGCACCGTTAGAGCCAACAAAACCAGCAGTACCCTGTGAACCTACAGCACCTTGTGAACCTACAGCACCCTGTGCACCTACAGTACCTTGAGCACCAGTGTCACCCTTATCACCAGTACGAGCAAAGGTGATTACGATGTCATCTGAGTTAGACAGTGTGCCGTTACCAGATACGTAAGAGCAGTTAACTGTAAACCAGCCAGTGTTATCTGTAAGAGAACCAATTGTGTAAAGTTTGAATATGCTGTCATCAAACTTCTTAGAGACACGGAAGTGACCCTTGATAGTTGATGTTGAGTCATCAATTGTGTTTAAAAATGTTGAGAGGTCTGTTGCAGCATCATTACTTGCATCAATGTACATAGCAGTTGCTGTTGTAGGAGACGCATTGAATCTAATGTTTCCTGTACCTGGATCAGAGGCGGTAGTTGTTGTGCTAAATGTGTAATCAAATGTGGCGCCACCAAAGTTACCTGCAGAACCCTGTACACCTAGAAGTCCTTGTACACCTTGAGTACCTTGAGTACCTTGAGTTCCTTGTGTTCCTTGTGTTCCCTGTGTTCCCTGCGTACCCTGTGCGCCTTGAGCACCAACTGTACCTTGGCTACCAAGAGTTCCTTGAGTACCTTGAGCACCTGTTGTACCTTGTACTCCCTGTAATCCTTGAACACCTTGAACTCCCTGAGTACCAGTTGTACCTTGTACACCCTGTGTTCCCTGTGTGCCTTGAGCACCAGTAGTTCCTTGAACCGTTGGGACAGAGACATCAATAGCGTTACCGTTTAATGCAAATGTAATGTTGCTACGAGTACCACTAGTAAGCGCATTGTAAGTATGTTGAACTGTGTGATAGAGGTTAGTTGTACCTTGAGGAAGATCATCTGTGTTATCTAGCGCAGCGCCAGAGATAAGGCCAGCAATATCACTGGAATCTAGGAAATAATCTAGGCCGCTCCATGTTGTAGCGCCACCTACACCAATCTTAAATTTTCCAGTATTGGTTTCAAAGCCAATCTCACCAGCGGCTAGGACTGGATCTGCAGTGCTCCACTGAGTAGCGGTTCCACGTCGAACTTGGATTCTAATTGCCATTAAGCGTTTCCTCCATCGAAGGTTGTCTCAAAATCAGTAGTGCCTGCACTTCCACCGTCCAGATCATCTGGCTGTGCTGAACCAACTACTCCACCATCTTCTGTTACTGGTTGAATATTTGGCAAAAACTCTATCCAACTAACTCCGTTGTACACGAAGAAACTTTGGCTAAGAGAATTAAAGTAGACGTCACCATCGTACCGTCCAGCAGGTTCTACTCCGCTGGACAGTACGTTGATAGGGACGAGTGCTTTTTTACTCATGTGTTATGCCTTGACTACCACTCTGTATGACTGAGTTGTAATTGGGGCGACTGCAAATCCGACTGTGACTGTGCTGGTCGTTACGTACACAACGTCAGTTACAACTTCGGCCTTTGTAGTGGTATCCCATACGGTAACCATGATGTCTGTAGTTCCAAGGCTGTGTGTGACTGTGAACTGTGTAGTTCCAGTTGCTCCACCATCTGTAGAAGTTCCAGTAATAGTTGTTGCGTAAGTTCCAAGTTGACCAGAGGTACCTTGTGCACCTGTTGTTCCTTGGGTACCAAGAGTACCTTGGGTACCTACTGTGCCTTGCGTACCAGTTGTACCTTGGGCTCCTACTGTACCTTGAGCACCAACGGTACCTTGGGCTCCAGTTGTACCCTGTACACCAGTAGCACCATCGAGGTTGATTGACCATACAGCGTATGTTCCTGAGCCTCGAACGTCATTGACGTTTACAACGAGTGTGTTAGTTCCTGCTGTGTAACTTACTACAGTGGCAGACATGTTGTTGTTTACATCGTAAGCAACTACTACGTCTTGACCTACTGAGTATGAAAGATCTGCATCAGCCAGTACAAAACTTACGTTGTTTGCTACTGCAATTGCACGTGAGGTTGTAGAGGTCGTCTTGTAGCGGTCAGAGTGTCCCTCTGTACCTTGAGCACCAACGGTACCTTGAGCACCAACTGTGCCTTGTGTACCGACAGTACCCTGGCTACCAACAGTACCCTGAGAGCCAACGGTTCCTTGTGAACCAACTGTACCTTGGGCGCCTGTTGTACCTTGGGCGCCTGTTGTACCTTGAGAACCAACTGTTCCCTGGCTACCTACAGTGCCTTGGGCACCTTCAGTACCTTGGGCACCAACGGTACCCTGTGAACCGACTGTACCTTGGCTACCTACGGTACCTTGGGCACCAGTAGTTCCTTGCGTACCAACAGTGCCTTGGGCTCCTACGGTTCCTTGTACGCCTTGTGCAGCAAGTAGTGTCCAGAAGGTTCCTTCTACAGGAGTATCTCCAGTGTTACCGCCATTAGCATGTTTGCGGTACCAAGTCTGTCCTTCGTAAGTTGCTACGTCGCCAACTGCATATGGTAATCCGATGTTATAAGCGCCAGTAAAGTTCCAGAGTGCTGCCGTACCTTGAGTACCTTGGGCTCCAGTTGTTCCTTGAGCACCTACAGTTCCTTGTGAACCAACTGTACCTTGGGTACCGACAGTTCCTTGAGCACCAGTAGAACCAGCATCACCAGTACGAGCAAAGGTTAATAGAACTGGATCAGAGTTTGATAAAGAACCAGCACCAGATAAATAAGTAATATTTAAATCAAAGAACCCTGTGTCATCAACCATTGAGTTAATTGCATACATTGCAAATACTGCAGGGTTAGACTTCTTTGAGATCTTTACGTGACCCTTAATAGTAGATGTAGAGTCATCGATAGTTGCTAGATATGAAGCAATGTTTGTTGCATTTACATCTACATCATCAATCACAAGATGAGTAGCACTTGCTAGGGCTGCGTTAAATCTTACGTTTGAAGCACCTGGGTCTGACATTGTAGTTGATGTGCTGTATGCGTATTCAACAGTTACACCACCAAATGAACCTTCGGCTCCTTGAGCACCTAGAGTTCCCTGAGCACCCTCTGTACCTTGGCTACCGACTGTACCCTGTGAACCTACAGCACCTTGAGCACCGAGAGTACCCTGTGATCCCACAGTTCCTTGGGCTCCAACAGTGCCCTGAGCACCTACTGCACCCTGTGCACCAAGAGTACCTTGGCTACCGACTGCTCCTTGAGAACCTAGAGTTCCTTGTGTACCTTCAGTACCCTGTGCTCCAACAGTACCCTGTGTACCTACAGCACCCTGTGTTCCCAGAGTTCCCTGTGCGCCAGTAGTTCCTTGAGCACCCGTTGCACCTTGAGTACCAAGGGTTCCTTGTGAACCTACAGTTCCTTGTGCACCTGTAGTGCCTTGAGAACCTAAAGTACCTTGAGTACCTGTAGTACCTTGTGCTCCTGTTGTTCCTTGTGCTCCTTGAGCACCTAGATCACCAGTACGAGCAAATGTAAATAGAAGTTCATCGCCATTGCTAAAGTTTCCGTTACCAGAGACATAAGCAACGTTAACAGTAAACCAATTTGATTGATCAGTAACACCAGAAATTGTGTAAAGAGCAAAAACAGAAGTATCATTTTTCTTAGATACTTTTACGTGACCCTTGATAGTAGAGGTTGAGTCATCAATAGTTTGTAAGAAGTTAGAGACATCGTAGTTACCATCAGAAGGGTTGATGTCTAATGCAAGAATTGTTGCTGAGGCTAACGTAGTGTTATTTAGACGAGCATAGTTGTCGCCTGGGTCTGACATACTTGTGCTATTACTGTATGTGTACTCAACTGTAATACCACCGAATGAACCTTCAGTACCCTGTGTACCTTGCGCTCCGTTGTTTCCGTCAATACCTTGTATACCATTAGTACCTTGTGAACCTACTGTGCCTTGCGCTCCTACAGTTCCTTGTGAGCCTACTGTTCCTTGGCTACCTACAGTACCTTGTGATCCAACTGTACCTTGAGCACCATTAGAACCATCTAGACCTTGAGCACCTGCTGCTCCTTGGGCTCCTACAGTTCCTTGGCTACCGACAGTACCTTGTGCACCAACGGTACCTTGCGCTCCTACAGTTCCCTGTGCACCGACAGTGCCTTGAGAACCTATTGCTCCTTGTGTACCAATCGTTCCCTGTGCGCCGACAGTTCCCTGTGCGCCAGTGGTTCCTTGTGTACCTTGGCTTGCGTTAATCCACGCAGTGCCGTTCCAAGTCTTTACAACCTTATCGTCAGTGTCATAGTAAATCTGACCTTCGACTGGGTTGGCTGGCTTGTTAACGGTAGCAAGGTTTTGAATACGAGCATTCTGTAATTCAAGTTTTCCTAAATCAATTGGGGTTAAAAACTTACGGGCCACGGTTTATCTCCTTAAGATAAGTAGGCATTACCTGAGAAAGCGGATTGGAAGGAGACCGTTAGTGAGTTCGAATTAGTGTACGCAATTTCACCTTCAACAATGTTACCAGCAGAGTCTATAACTGTAACGTTAGGCTTAAAGCCTAAATTATGAGTAATCGCCCAGGAATTACTGGCCGCTCCTTGCATGTGAGCATATGAGACACGAGCAACTGTAAAGTACTTATTTGTTGTGCCTTCTGTAAGGTCGTCTGTGTTATCAAGTGCTGCTCCACTAATACCTTGTAGTCCAGCAGTTCCTTGTGTTCCTTGAGTTCCAGTACCAAGTCGACCTTGTACACCTTGTACACCTTGAAGACCAATGGTTCCCTGTACACCCTGTGTACCTTGGGCGCCTCTGACTCCTTGAGTACCTTGAGCACCAGTTACCGCTCCACCACCAGAGCAGGCACCGCACCCACAGTTTGATGCGTGGACAGTTCCTTCAGGTGTTGTTATGAGTACGACGTTGTTAACTGCAATTGGTACCGTTGCAGACCCTGGACGGGTGTACTGATTCGTCATTGGCTTACCTCTTTTGTAACGAAGATTATTCCAGAGACGTAAGTGTGAGTTACACCTTCTGCGTCTGTCAATTGTACATCGTAGTACGATCTTGCAGGAAGTAAACGAGTCTGCTCACCAGTAAGTGAAAGAACCAGTGTTCGTTGATTATCGCCATCTTCAGTGATGTTTGGTTTTGTCACAGTAAACTCAGCAAATACAACTGCTGCACCTGGAAGTGATCTAATCTCTGCCAGTGGGGTTAAGTTGTTTACTTCAAAGTCTAAACGAATAGAGAACTCGTAGTCATCACCTTCGTAGATGTTGAGGTCTTGCACAACAGTTGTTGGAGTTGGTTTGACATTTCCATAGGTAGGGATAGGTAGACGAACCCTTGTCTTAGGGGACTTGTTGTCAATCTCCTGTGGCTCAAATACTGGTACGTATTCATTAGTGGTCTTTGAAATACGACGCAATGAGAACACATCGATCTTGTACAAACCAATGCCAAGTTGTGAACAGAGTTCCTTGTATTGGTTCTTGCGAACTTCAATCATCTGCATCAACTGGCGGTAACGCTCAGAGCGAGGAATCATCACTCCATCTGGCGCTTGAATGTCGATATCAAAAGAGGCATCTGTAGCCAGTGTGTACATGGCTAGAGTAGATGCGTAAATAATTACTGGATACTCTTCTACGGTAGGTAAATTTGCCATAGTCATTGTGCGGCCGTAAGAGTCTGTGTGAAAAGTAGTGTGTTGTGCAAATGCGTCGTCGATATACTGGCAAACTTCAGTCTCTGTGAAGTACTTGAAGTAGTTTCCAGCAACGATAACGACGTCACCTGCTGCTGGAGTGTCGTCAAAGACGATATGCCCTGTTGCTTCTTCAACCTCTACATCAGCAGACACATCTACTCCATCGCTATTTATGGCTAGGTATGCACCGTCAAGAGGAGAGTAGGGAATAAGAAAACGGTTAGTGGTGCCATCAGCCACAAATTGGTAGACGAAAGATCGACCAATGTCACCAAGTTCGTAACGTAGGCGGTTTGACATCGCTGCTAATGTAGCCACTTAACCTCCGTAAAATTACTGTGCCTATCATCTCGTGTAATCAAGATTTACACAGGGCAAAAAAGGCCCAACCCCCAACTGGGAGGAGGGCGGGAACCAGTTGAGGGTCGGACTACTTGTGACGTCTAGTGTTTAGTTAGGACGCCAAATATATCCAAGTTGCTCAAGGTAAGCCGCAAGATCTGATGGGACTCGATACTTAACGCCAGCCTTAAAGGTGTAAGCATTGCCTACGCCGTAAGTCATTTCTTCAATGTCAGTAATTGTACGGATGACAACCATGTCACCTGCAGTTGATACTCCAACATTTTCGATCTCGTCTAGTACGAGTGGGGCATCTGGCTTCTTAGGATCAAAGACATCCTTCTCCAGACTCTCTGCTTCAAGTTGCGTAGCAATAGAGATCTCTTCTGCACGCTTCTTTAACTCTGCTGCGTTCTTCTTTGTTGCTTGCTCTTTAGCACGACCTGTTGCGTCTAAAGGACTTACTGGTGTATTTGCCACGGTATGTATTCTCCTAAAGTAGATTGGTTATTGATGCCTGGGGACCCAGGAAGGAGTAGGGTCCCCAGACATCTGTAAAACTTGTCTTAGTTTGTGTAAACCTTGACGATAGCCTGATCGGTGATTACACCTAGGCCCCAGATTGCGTACCATGCAAGAGCGTGCTCACGACCGAAGTCAAGAACTCCACCGTCACGTAGTTCAACTGGGAGAGAGATTGCGTGACCAAATGCGTTGTCACCAATCATGATTGATTCGTAAACTTCAGCACCGTTACCAGTTGCTGATGTTAGGTAACCCTTTTCTGCAGTGTAATCAGCAGACTCTGGGTTTCCACCTGAACCTGGGGCTGTGTTAGCCTTGACAGGAACGCTGTACTGATCTGCTGGAACACCAACAGATGTTGAAGTTGTGTAAGCAGCGTTAACTGCCAACTTCTTAACCTGTGTTGTTTCGATGAATACTACGTCGTATAGACGACCGATTTCACCGAGCATGAAGTTACCTGGAGCAGCGTACTTAGTCACTTCGATGAACTCTGGGTTCGAACGAATGTCTCGTGACTGCTTTGGGTGTACAAACTGTACATATGTCTCACCTAAGCGAGGGATGTTCTTACCAGCAAGGGTAAGAGCAGCATCCTTTACAGCACCTGTTGACAACTTGTAGTTACCATCAAGGTCTGACATCTGTGTTGCTACTGTGCCTTCGTTGTACCAGTCATTAACACCTTGTACTGCTGAGCGGTCGTAACCAAACACTGCTGATGTTGCTGCTGATAGTGTGTTGCGAGCCTGTACATCTAGGTACTGCGCCATGTGGCGACCTAGAAGACGTGAGGCTGAAGCCATAACGTCATCGAATGATGCGTTAAGAAGTAGTTCAGAAACTGCTACTGCGTAGCCGTGTTCTGCAACTGTGATTGCGATCTGCTCTGCTGTTAGAGCGTTGGTTGTCATACGAACACCTTCAGTTAGAGGTGTTGGATCGATACCAAAGTTCTTGTAACGGAGGAAGTTAACGCGTAGACCAGGTGCTACACCTAGTTCTGTCTTCTTAACTGCGAATTGCTCGAAGCGAAGAATTGGCATTGCCTGGAACAAGATTTCCTTGCTCCAGATTGTTTGAATTGCTTGGCTCAAAGATGTGTTTGAACCTGAGTACGCTGTAGGCGCTCCTGCGAGTTGCCCAGTACCTGTAATTGCACTTGCCATTTAGGTCAAGTCCTTTCTTAATTGGTTAGTTGGAAGGGATTACTGATCGAACAGTCCCTGACCACGATTGCTGGCGGCAGTGCCAAGTAACTTGGCTCTTTGTTTCGCATAGTCGGCCATTGTCATGTCCCGAATTGCATCGGGTGTATACGATTGTTGTGACGAGTCATTATCGAGGGGTCCTGAGGCAGGTGCGGTAATTCGAGTACCTGCCATTTGTTGCTTCGCAGATTGCATTGCTGCTTGTGCAGATTGCAAAATACTTGAAGACTTATCTTTGAGAGTAGCGATGCTGCTCTCAACTTCATCGGGAGTATTACCTTGAATCAAATCGATTAGTTCAGGAACGATATTATCCCGCTCTTGTTCCAGACGATTTTGACGGTAATTCATTAGTTCTTGGAACCTGCGCTCTTGCTCTAGTAGAGCAAATGCACGTTCTCTTTCAAGACGTTCGTTCTCTAGTTGAGAACTAAATTCTTGCTCCTTCTTTGCGAGGAGTTCTTTGAACGATAGTTCACTTTCTTCTTCTTGCTTACGCTTTGCTTCTGCTTCTTTCTCAAGAGCAAGACGAAGGTTTTCGCGTTCTGCTTCTTTGGCTGCTGCTTCTTCAGCACGAGCCTTTGCAGCAGCAAGTTCTTCTTTCATCTTTTCCATTTGAGGATATAACTTTGCTTTTTCTTGCTCACGAGCCTTAGCAATGTCATCTGCGGTATACACAGAACTCACCTCATTCTGAAAAACTTCTTGTGCTGTAACTGCTTCTGCTAATTGCGGAGACAGTAGATCAGCGGTTTCTACTTGGTTTTCCATAGTAATCACCTATATTTTCTGGGTCTTTGTCCGAATGCCTTGCGGCGTGCCACTGGGTTTTATTACGAGATAATTGCATTACATTTCACTACAAAAATCTCGGTATACTCTGATTTTTTATCAGAATCTTCTATTCCTTATCAACCGATCTGCGCTGTGGGATTTTAGTTCCGTAGGCATCGGTGACAAGTTTGTTACGCAGTTCTGCCTCAGCCTGGACTTCGATTCCCTTAGTCTCTTGGCTTGCAGGATTTTGTGGATTGTTGTCATCCTGTGGTCCCATCATGCCATCACCCATAACATCGCCGTCTCCTAGTTGAGTAGGCTGCATTGGGATAGCGGAGTTGCCATCAGGTCCTGGCATCATTCCAGTCATGTCCATGATCTGCTTCTGGATCTGGATCTTTACAAGTTGTAGAGCGCCATCTGCTTCAGCATCAGTGATAAGTTCTTGACGAATTTCCTGCAACTTCTCCTCTGGGAATTCCTCACCAAGAGTACGAAGTGCACCTTCTTTAGACTCAAGACCCATACCCAACTTAGTCTGGATTTCGTTGAGCGCAATCAACTTATCAAGAGGCAGTGGCTGTGGGAAGTGAGCATAGTTCATGTACGAGATAGGATCATTAGGATCAAGCATAGGTAGTTGACCTGGCTTAATAGGTCCATCTACATCTGGGTTGTACATCATCGTCTCTGGTTCCTTGAGGTACAGAGTACGAAGTGCTAACTCGTTGATTCTTTCAATACCCTTGCCATACTGGGCTACCTTTTGTGAGTAGCGATTCATCAATGGCTGATACTGGATAGACAGGGCTACACCTGAGGTGTTAGAAATCGCTTGAACTTGTCCCAGTGCGGTTTCTGGGATGTTCATAAGTTCATGCATTGAGCGCTTTAGAAGTTCGAGATACTTCAAAGCACCATCAATACCTTGGGCGCCGCCTTCAAGATTGAAAACCTGAGCATCTTTTGGAAGACCGCCCCAGACTTTCTTAGCACCCTTTTCCAAGTTAGAGGCTTTAGCACCCACGATCACTGTCACTGGTGATGCGTGGTAATTAATGATGTCAGCGACATCAGTGCTAATTTCGTTGTATGCACGGTTGATAGTGATGATGTCATGTGCGTCCGAGAGACCCCACGGCGATCCTGAAACAGGAACATTAGGTATATGTACCACTGGGATTAGTCCTAGTGGATTTGGGCGAGAGTCAATTAACTCATCGTTGACGTACTCTTCAATAACGTCGTCAGTCAAAATTTCAGTATAGGTAAACACTTGACGTGTACCTTCTAGTGATGTTCCCCAGAAACGATACTTCTGTTTAAAACGCAGTAGGCGTGTGCGATCGTGTGGGTGGAACTCAGGAAAACAGAAAGAAGAGTTCATTGGTAGTAGACGAACACGGCCAGGATGGAAGTGACCAGCAGAGTCTGTCCATGGCTCTTCGTATGCGACCTTTACAAAACAATCACCAGTGATTCCGCCTTGCTGTCCCATCTCAAGTAGGACACGCATCTTGTCATTGTCTACTTCCCAAATGCGCTCTAAGCGATCTGGAACAATTGCTTCTGTTGCTTTAGGTGAACGAAAATGTATACCGTTACCAAATGTAAAACGTGAAAGATAGTCATCAAATGCACGGTAGTAGTTAACTGCAATCTGCATCTCACCTTGCTCACGGCGATAGCCCCAGTGATGACCAAGATACATCGCCCAGTTGAGTGAGTAACGATTAAGTCGAGGACCGTGTACTTCAAACTCTTCATCAGCAAGTTCCACCAAACCAAGTGGTGAAATTGAGATTGTTAAATCGCTAGAGGCTGCTCTATACGATGGAGGACTAAAGTCAAGAAATGACATTACTTCTTCTTATCTTTCTTGTTTTCTTTTTTAGTTTCAAGATGCTTTGACTTTTCTTTGTCTTCTTTTTTCTTAGCCATTGCAACTTTACGTGTGGCTTCAGTCGTTTCAACAAACTGTCCACCGCTCTGGATGTACTTCTTGTGCACCCATGCTGATGCACCTGGATTTGGGTATGAGGAATACTTAGCACGAGCCATAGCAACGATAGTTGCATATAACTTTGGGTTTGCGGGTTTTCTCATATCTCCTCCAAGGATAGCCTAACCACCCTCACACTAGTGTAAGGGTGGGTCGGCGTACTTACTAAACTATTAGTCGTTTACGACTGTTGGTGACATGCGCTGTGTGCGGCCACCTGAACGAACTGCAGTCTCAAATTGAGCACCTGAATAGTCATTCATTGTTCCATGTGCAAATTCACCAAGGAATGTTGGTGCTTCTGTCCATGATGCTGATCCAACGTGTGCACGCTCTGAGAGAGTCTCAGCAGCGGTCTTTGTGTGTACTGGTGCGTTGCGGTTTGGACGGCCAGGTGCTGTTGCAGAACCTGACATCATTCCTACCTGGAAGTCTGCTGGCACATCTGTGTCAGTTGCGACTCCTTCTTCAAAACGTAGTGGTCCACGGCGAGTTGCGTTGCCAGACTCTTTCATTTCGTAGATCTGAGGTGCACGCTCTGGAAAGCGAGGTGCTGGTGAGATTGTCATATTTACTCCTTAAGGATGTATTGGAAAGGCCTTTTCCTAGTACATAGTTTCCACCTTTTTGAGGTATCTATGTTGTTCAACTAGAAAAAAGGATTACTTGATGCAACAACTTCTGGCATTACCAAATCCTTAGTTAAGGAGCAGGCAATAGACAGAGAGTCCACAAAGTCATCGTGTGCATAGGATTCGTCAGGTGCGGCAACTAAGAAGTTAGGTCCTTTGTACTGTACCTCAGCATCTACCATCTGCTGGTAAAACCGCTTCCAAGTACGAAGTCTGCGAGTTTTTGCGTGTGCTGGCCATGCAAGCATCTTGCGTTGGATCAATGCCTGTAGGTGCTTCCAACGACCAGATTGCTCACTAGGACTAGATGTCAAAGACATAACCTCTGCCCTAGGAATCAATAGTTTAAGGCGCTGCGCTACAGCGTCACCTACACCGTTGGCGTCCACACCAATAGCAAGGACGTCGTAGTTACTGAGGAAGTTTACGATCTGGAAGTACTGCTCTTCCCAATCGTCTCCCTGCATCTCTAACCAGTTAAGGACTCTGTGATCAAAATAACCAAACTCATCAGGACGATCCCAATCAACCCAAACCACAGTAACAACTGTAGAGTCAGTTTTACGAGCAGGGTCGATGCCGACAACGACTGGGGTTTTATGCCATACCTTAACCAGTTCTTGAGAAGTGTCCCCCAAGTCGTCCATAATGTTTGAAGTAACAAACATGCCTCGCTCAAGAAGCCATTTGCAGTTGTACGACATTTGAAATTCATCTGATTCCTCACCAATTCGTAGTATTTCTTTTCTAATAAACTTTTCATAGTTATCATTAAACTTTGCAACATCTTTCCAGTCCCATTGGAAATGGTTCTGTCTATTACCACGAGTCGTTTGACGACGTCGGTTCATCTGGATTGCTTTGTAGAAGTTGTTCTTACTCGTTGTAGGTGTTCCAGTCTTTACCATTGTTCCTGCGTAGTAGGCAAGCATCGGAGAGATTGACTTAGAGACTACGAAGTCGTCAGCCTCTTGACACTCGTCAATAACGATCAAATGGAAAGACTTAGACTCAATCTTTGCACGAGGGTTTGCAGTCATCATGGTAATAGTAGAGCCTGACTTCTTTAGTTTAATCTGACGTGTTACGCCTCCTACACGAGCAGTCTGATCATCAATCTCAGGATCGCCAAGGATCTCTAGTGCACGCTCTGATGTAAGGCGTGTGACTGTTCTACCAAATAAAGTTTCAGCCTGTCCTTCAGTAGGTGCAAATAGTCCTACCCACAACCCATCTTTGAATTTACCAAGTAAGTCTGGGTATAACTTTGCAAGTCTAGGAAGTAGCACCATCAGTGTGGCTACTGTGTCAGCAACAGTCTCTGATTTTCCTGACTGACGTGAAGCAAGTGCTGTGATCTCTTCACCATCATTAATGATGACAGATTCAATAATACGACGTGCTAGAGGCTTTTGGTAAGGGTGCAGATCATGACCGACAAGGACCTTAAGAAAGTCCATAATCTTCTCAATAAGTTTGTCAACAAACTGTTGAGACAGTTCATCGAGTTGTTCATCTAGAGGTTCGTTTTCTCCTTGTTCTTCTGCTTGATAGAACTCAGGACTAATCTCTTCAAACTTGTCTTGATCCACTGTCATATGGAACTCTGTGTGCGTCGCTTTAACTCTTTGGCAATAGCGTAGAAGGCCTCAGCGCCCATAACAACTTCATCGAGGTCAGCCTCGCTCTGGTGCCTCTGCCATGTCGAAATGTTTTTGCCGATCGTATACATTGACTGCTCCATCCATAAGATCAAATCTGGAGTAGAGACCGTCGACACTCGTTTCTCGATTCGACTCTGGGGCTGGTGTCCAACCTGCTTCTTCCGTAAAATCCTCATATGTAACTTCCCGTCTTGCTAGTGCTCCGCTTAATGCTTCTTCTTCGTCTTTCATGGCTCCCCACTTACCTAAGACTAGTCCATGGTACTTGGGTAATCGTACTATGAACGGAGTAGCAGTTCTGTACGGTTCTTCTATTTCTTGGCTCCAGCCACGAACAACAAGTTTGTTACCCCACTCATAGGGGAACCTAGTAACTTGAACAAATAGTGATCCGACATTGTGTACCTTTGGCATTTACTTCTTTCTGGATGAAGTGCTGTACTGCTTTCCACGACTGCTTGTCTGAGAGATACGAGCATAACGGTAGAACTCTTTACGCACACCTGCTGGGATAGAGCGAACATTAGCAGGTCCACGAGGTTTAAAGTCTAAGTACTTATAAATGTATTGGCCCTTTGAGACACGTCTTTTGAAGTTCTGCCACTCAGATGGAGTTACCTCGTAGTAGTTGTAGAAGGTTCCATCACGGAACACCACAGTCAGAACGCCTCTTACCTTGTCGTAACCTGCGGCTACTGTGCGAGGGCGTTCTGGTCTACTGCTAGAGGTTGGAACAACAGTTAATGGAGCCGCTGCTGTGCCTTCATCTCCTTGAGGACCTTTGTATCCAGGGACAATAAGTTCGCCTGTGTCATCATCTTCATCATAAGACTGGCGGTAAGAAGATCGGTCGACGTAATTTCCGTCTGAGTCAATGTAGTACGCATCAGCATCAATGCTCTGCGCTAACGCATCTCCCGCCTGATTGCGACGGTTTGCCTCTCCAAAAGATTGTGGCTTGTAGTACTTGTCAATTTCACCAAGGAACTCAATACCACCGAACTCTCCAGAAGATGCTGCTGTTGGAAGACCAGCAAAGTTTCCAGAGATCTGACCAAGTAGTTCGCCAGAAGACGGTATAGCAGTGCGTTGATTGCTCACTGCTCTACCGCCTACTGGACGTACCATTGTTTTATCCTAACAGATTAGGATTATGCCCAAGGTGTAAGAGTTACTGTTGCACCTGGAACAACGCTGTTTTGTCCAGCGGTTAGTGATTGAGTCTTAATTGTTGCTGTTGCAGCAGTTAGTCTAGTTCCAGGTGTGATAGCGCCTGTGTCTGCGACTGTCCATCCTGAACCTGCAATAATAAGCGTAGTTCCTGAACCACCAGTTACAGTCCAAGTACCAACAAGTGCTGTTGGAATACCTGTTCCTGCAGCAATAGTTACCTTTGTACTTACAGGCCATGTGCCTGTTCCACCAGAAACATATACCGTTGCTGCAGTAGTAGCAGTTACGTTAATACGAGTTGGTTGAGTAGCGGTGTTTGTTGCTGCTGACGCAGTGATAACAGTTAATGAAGCATCCTTCATTGCGTCCTGTGCAAGTGCTGTTGCAAATCCACGAACTTCTGGTACGAGTACGTAGTCAGTTGCTCCTACTACATCTTCGCCTGCTGTATTTGGTGTATATTGTGGATAACCATTCCAACCTGAAAGAGCGTTGATGTGGCTATCTGCTGCTGGATCTAGACGACCCGCTACTCTTGTAGTGACTGTTGTCGAAAGAGTTGCACTTGCTGCATTTGGACGAGCATCGTTTGGTTGAATAGGGAAGTTTCCATATACGAAGTCGATAGCGACCTCGCCTGCGTCATCGAGCAGGTTGCCGTTGTTATTTGTTGCCATGAATAGTCTGCTTTCTCTAGAGAAGTTAAAGCCTCATGCGCTTAGAGGCATGACAAGTCTACTTAAAATCATCACAATCATGGTCTTCAAGTTCATTTGTTTCTAGAACAGTACGACAGTCCTTGCATTTGAAGAATTTGACATCGTCGAGACCTACATGTAAGGAATCAGAGTGATATTCCGCTTGATCCATCTGAGGACCTGCTAGAACCTCTGGAGGAAAAGGACCTCTAGGGCTGTGAGCAGATGAAGGGATCGCATGTCCTTGTATTGCAAACTTGCGAATTAACTTCATCTATTCCTCTGTTTTCTTAGGGGCCTTCTTCTTTGAGACTGAGAGTGTTTCAGCAACAGTCTCTTTAGCCTCAGTAAATGCCTCAGTAATGTTTAATAGTCCCGCTTTACGACGGTCCTCCAAGAAACTTGGTAGATCTTTACCGCAGTAGTAGACAGACTTCGTCTTTGTTATGCGGTAGACATACATAGCGTCATTAGGACAGTTTGCACACTTCATTACCACTCCAATCCATGACTAAACTTTTTGCTCTCAGTGTTCACATCGGCACCGCCACCCATAGGTCCTGGTCGTGATGGGCTTGGGAACATCTCGGATAATATTGTTTTTTGATCTTCTGGAACATCTCTGTGTTCAGATAAGTTTTGAGCACGAGTCCAGAACTCTGGTGGATACATGCCAAAGTTGCGAAGAATTTGACCATGAGCCTTTAACGCAGGGATCTGCTTCGTGCGAATTGCAAAATCTAAAATCTTCTTGTCAATTGCAGAAAGAGGATTTACTCGTGAGTCATACCCAGAATTAAAGTGGTTGTATGAATCATGGTCACGAGATAAACCGCCAGCCATAGTTACTTCTTCTTTGGTCGTGTTCCAGGAGCCGTTGGCTTTGCGCCCTTAGACTTCACTGGTACTCGTGGGACCTTCGCCCCTGTAATTGGATTGGTTGCTGTGTTGCTCTTTAGTGTGCCTGGCACTGGTGCTCCTGTCGTTGATGGGTTTATTGCTCCGCGTTTCCGATACCCAGGCATTGGTGCTCCTGTGTTTTGTGGTGTCGGTTTAGTCTGTCGTGAAAGTACTGTCTGTTCGGTATGGCTTTGTTGAACCATAGCATTAGAGTAGTGCTTATCCTTTTCAGGTTCTGGCATAAATTTATCGATCAAACCAGCAGCCGCTGTAAACGGATTCCAGTCCTTTGATTGAAACTGCACGTTGCTCATGGGTCTATCTTCCCTTAATTAACGGGATTTGGAGTATTAATCTCAGATTTGTTTAGACAATTTTCAATAGCAATTAGTCTTTCGCCCATCTCTACGAAAGCCTCCATTACTAACTCTTGGTTTGCATAGAGTTTGTTGACAGTGTCCTTTGTGGACTTACCGCCATTTTGACTTAGTTCGCCGTCTAACTTATTGAGGCGCTGCATTACTCCTGGAACTTCATCTCTACCAGGGGATGCCTCTTCGCCCTCCCAGTCACGCATGAAGCGCTCCATCCACTGCATGAACCGTTTTATTCTTTTGTACAGTGGGCTCAAGAGAACTCCTAGGCTAATGAGAGCACCAGTGACAATTCCAATTGTCATAAAGGTATTTGTCACTGGTGCATCTCCTCTAAATTACTTCTTGCCGAAGCCGTATGATGGATCTTTTGGATTTATAAACTTTGCTGCTGGTCCAAGTAGACCTGCAATAAAGGCGTTAGCCAAAATCTTTGGGTCCGAAATTCCTGACATGTAGAGCGCTGCTACTGCAGCAGCACTTGCACGAAGCCAAGTTGCTCCTGCAGCCTTAAGTACGTTGATATCCATGGTTCTCCTTACTAGATGCCCTCGGCTAATAATCTCTTATTCGTCTCGGTTACGCAGGGGATACGTGATAGCCCATGCAACTAGAGTTGCAACAATTGCATATCCAACAATGGTTTTTGCGCTTCCATCAAGAACAACCCATGCAATGAACATGCCAAGGAGTGTCCAGAGTTGGTCAATCATGTCTTTTATTACTCTCATATTGCTTCCTTTCTTCGTCTCATTGCCTTGCTCTCACCAGAGGCTCCGCCTCCACCACCTCCACCACCAGAACCGCCTCCACCACTTCGTGATCCACCACCTGTTGCACCAGCGGCTGCACCAACTGCATTCATAGCAGCACCTGCAGCAACAACTGTTGCAACAACCATGTCAGTTGCTTCTTTGCGTTCTTCGTCAGACATATCAGCACCAACACTTCCAAGAGCGTCTAGTACTGCTCCTGGATCTGTAAACACTTCGTTAAGTAATGCTCCTGGATCTTGTAGCAATTCAACTTGCACTGCAACCTCTGCAGTAATGATAACTTCATTACCATTCTCATCTTGTCTAACCTCGACAGGAGTTGCTGCTGGTAAGTCTTTGTACTCAATACCTGCATCTTGAACCTGTTCTTTTGTTAGAGTATCGCCAGGGGCAACAGAAGAGATAAGTGCCTCCGCAACAATTCCTCGTTCAGCAGTTGATAAGTTTCCATCTTGAGATGCCATAGCAACAATGACTGCCACGTCTGCCTTGCTGACGTTGCCATCAGAGGCCAGGGCATCCAGGACTGCATTTTGATCTGCGATTGAAAGTTTTCCATCACTTGCCAAGGCATCAACGAGTTGGGCTGCCTCTTTAGCATCCACTTTTCCATCTGCTGCCATAGCATCAGCAATAGCAGAAACTTCTGATGAATCTAACTTTCCATCAGATAGCGCATCATCTACAACGGCTGTAACCTCTTCTTCTGGAGTTGGTTCAGGAGAAGGAGCAGGTTCGGGTGAAGGTTCAGGTTCTGGTTCAGGCTCAGGCGCTGGGTCTACTGGTTGCTCAGTTGGAACATCTGGTTCACCAATTGAACCATCAGGATCAGGAATTGCTACAGGTGCTTCGTCAGCAGGCGCAGGAGGCTCTTCAACAGTTGTTGGTGGTTCCTCAACAGGTTGAGGAGGCATGTCAGGGCCCGTGTCAGTGTTGGCAATTACAGGTGGTTCCTCTACAGGGTCAGGAGTAGGTTCAGGTGAAACGTCGGGTTGTGGTTCAGGTTGTGGCTCTGGCTGTGGCTGTGGGTCTGGTTGCGGCTGTGGTTCTGGTTCAGCAACTAACGCAGGTGCTGGAGGAGTCGGAGGAGTAGGTGCTGGAACAGCATCAATAACTGCTTGCGCTACTGCAAGAATTGTTGGTGCTGTATTTACCTTTTCAACAGCGGTAGAGACAGTTGCAAGTGCAGTTACTTTATCGGTTAAAGATGTAGTCGCTGTTTCTAAAGCAATTACCTTATTTGAAGGAACAACAGCAATTGGTGCAATCGCAGCAGCGGCTATTCCTGTTGCTGTGTTTGTAGTGACTACTCCAGTGATAGCAGTATTTAAAGTAGCAATCTGTGCATTTGCGGCAGTAATTGAGTTTTGAATAGCGGCTGTGCTTGGGTTTGGAGTCGGTGTAAATGAGGCACCTTGACTAATTCTTCCATTAAATCCAGGCCCAGAATTTGTATCGGTAATTGGAGTAATTGTTCCATTAGTAGTTGGACGAACATTAAATCTTGCACCATTTGGAATAGGGCCTGTAACACTTACATCCGCTGCCCATGCACCGTCTGTTGGGTTTACATCAGCGTTAAATCTAATTTGTGTCATTTGAGTATCTGCAGTCATTTGAGGGTATGGACGCACATCCCAGGCAACAGTAAGGGTATTGGTTGTTGTTGAGTAAGTTACTCCAGAGCCATTACTCCATGTAGTCCAGTCATACCCCGCAATAGAGATAGATGGTGCAGAAGGGGTTGAATAATAATTTTGTCCTTCATTAACACCAAAAGTAATAGTTGCGTTTGAACCTACATATACGTTTGTATAAACGGTGTTACCCATGCGTAGGTTAAACGGTAAGTTCATACGAACGCCAGCATCATCAGTATTGGCCAAGACATTTGTTGATGCACCAACAGTTGCTGCTAGTGCATTAACTGCATCTTGTGCATTGTTGATTGCGACGTTTGCTTGTGTCAACTCTGTTTGAGCAGCAGTACGTGCAGGGGCAACTGCTGCTACCGCTGTTGTTGCTGCAGTAACTGCTGTGTTTGCTGCTTGTACTTGAGTGGTTGCAGCCTGTATTGCAGCAGTTGCTGTTGCTGCTCTTGTTGACTCTAATGCTACCTGAGTTGCAACCTGTGTAACAGTTACCTCTGTAACTGGAGTAGGAGTTGGTGTAACTGTTGGAGTAGAGGTAGGGGTAGGAATAGGAGTTGGCGTTGGAGTAGGAGTAACTGTTGGAGTAGGAGTTGCTGCTGCAACTACTGCTTGTACTAGAGTTGTTGCTGCCTCTGCAACTGTTGACACCGCTGCAGTTACCGTTGCTTGTGCAGTTGCAACCTCTGTAGATGCTGTTGTCGCTGCTGCTGGTATTGCTGCTACTGCATTAGTTACTGCAGTTACCGCTGTAGTCACTGCCTCTGTTACTGTTGCTGCAACAGTTGCAATTGGAGTTGTATTTGCTACCTGTGCTACTGCTGCTACCGCTGTTGTTACTGCGGTGTTTGCTTGTGCAACTTCTGTGTTTGCAGTTGTAACTGCAGCCACTGCGGTTGATGCTGCTGTTGCTGCTGCTGTTGAGGCTGTAACTGCTTGTGCAACTTCAGTCGTTGCTGTAGCAAGTGCGGTGTTGACTGCTGCTTGGGCAGGACTAACTACCACCTGTTCTGGCGCAGGTGGAACTGTTTCTTCTGCATACGCTGTTGATTGACCTAATAAATAAAGAAGTGTTGTGAGAAATAGTGTTGCGAATAAACGCACTGCTCTCAAGTTTTCCCCTCGGAATACTCATTGTCCTCTTAGGGAATTATAGCGCTTTGCCTGCTTTACGAATGACAAACTTAGAAGCAACGTTTTGTGAATTTACAGATTCACCTTGTACACCCTTACCACGGTTAGCCCAAGAAACAACACTTGGTTCTGCTTTTGATTTGTAACCTAGGTTTGAGTTAAATCCAAACTCTGTCTTACGTAGTTTTCTATTTGGATTTACTGTTAGTGCTTGTCGATTTAATTGTGGAACTCTATCTGTCATGTTCCTAATCCTCCAATAAATCCTGCAGCAGTTCCACCGTTTCCTGCGCCGTCTGTTGCAGAGGCTGCATCGCTTGCACCGCTCATTGGTTGATCATGATCTTTATTGATTTCAGGTGCGCCAGTTCCTGAACCTAAGGTTCCAACCATGTAAGGGTAATTTAAAAACCAAAACCCTGAACCAGAATACCCAGATTCACGACGACGACCAAAACGGCGACGTTGTTGTTCCTCAATATCTGATGCAGAATCAAATTGTGTTGAAAGATTTCTCAAGTTCTTTCCTTCCGCCGTAACACGACTTCCCACAGAGTAACGACCATAAGTACCACCAGGACCACCAAAAAGACCTTTACCAGTTTCGTATCTATCTTCCATAATTAAATACACCTTCTGGGTCGTAAACAACTAATGCTGATGCAACTAATTTTGCGCTCATTGCTCGTCCATGATGACCACAGAAATACAATTCACCATTTGCAAGTGTTGCTCGCACTAGTGCCTGTGCTCCGCACTTATCGCAACGATCAAGTGCTGACATAGCCTCATGCGTAGTGGTAGTTGTCATTAAAAGAACCCTGGCTTTGCTATGGGTGTGTTGGCACCAGGTGCGTACTGATTCTGTTGACCAGAAATCTTTGGAAGTTGTTTTTCATCAAATTTTGAACTTCTTGGCATTGCCCCAGCAGCGGTAATGCTTCTTTGTGCTGCAAACTGCTCCATCGAAAGGTTCTGGTTCATGTTCCTATTTTGCCCCTTATTGGTCTCTGTGTAAGGACATAATAGCGGGATGGATGATGCCGCCTACATTGCAAAGTTCTCTTGTAGTATATGCGGCAAACGATACGTAGTAATGACTCTTGCAAGAGATTGCGAAGACGATCACATAGACGGAGAAGATTAATGCCTAGATACGAGTACTCATGCATTCAGTGCGATTTAGATTACGAAAAAGAGCGTAGCATCACTGAGGCAGATCCTGGTTATCACTGCGACAAGTGCGGCTACGCTCTTCAGCGTGTCTTTAATTCTTTTGGCCTTGCCTTTAAGGGCGGAGGCTTCTACTCAACTAGAGACTAGTTGTAGTTTGGATCGTCTTCTTTAGCAGGTGCAACTTTAGTTTTCTTATCTGCTGCTTGACGTTCTTCAACTTCTACATCTGCCACAGTCTTTGCACCCTTATCAACGGTTGAAAATGCTGCGTTGATTTCGTCGAGAGTTAGTTTTCCATCGTCCATAAAAGCACGAGCCAACTTCTCGATAACTGCTGCAACTGCAGTAAGGCCTGCGACTGTTACCGCTTTGATAGTTGAGATACCAGCAATAGCACCAGCACCGATTACTGAAAGACCGCTTGCTGCAAATACTGCAACAATACGCATCAATACGTTGTTTAAACTTTTCATAAGACTATTCATACCTGTTCTCGTTTCCCCCTCAGGATGTAAGTCTTATTATCAGTCTTGCTGGATGCCCATACGTTCTAAATACAGTTCTTTTTCACTCATTAGGTACTCTTCAATGCGCTTGTACTGTATTTGGGTTTGTTCTTGGGTTGCTTGAATCTGTTCTTCTGTCATCTCTTTATTTAAATCCTTAAAAGTTTCTACGGCCAGATCTAAGTTGGTCTTGGCCAGTGCTGCCTTGAGTTGTGCCTGTTTCCAGCAGTACTCGGCATGATCGGTTTTTCTTTGCAAACGCTTATCTTGTGTTTTTGACATAAGGCTAAGTATAGGGGTAGTTTCTGCGTGCTCGTACCCAGGAGCCACTTATTCAGTTGTGTGACTAATCTAACTCACAACTGCTGTGATCCGCATCACAAACAGTTACTTATATTGTTCCTTGACTAAAAACGGCCCAGATGTATTCATATCTAGTCTCTCAGAAATTTCTAGCGCCTTGATAGGCTTTGCACCTGCATGAAGTGCCCCGATAGCATAAGAAGAGCCAGAACCTACTCCGTAGATCCCGTCAGCACTCATACAGATCGAGCAGTCATCGGCAACATCAAACACCTCGCCACCAACTGCCACTAGGAAGTTAAAGCGATTGCCATCACCCTTTCCATCGCCCTTGCCCTCTGCAAAGTCATATCCGTTATCTGTCAAGCATTTTCTGAGAGAAGGCATCACTTTAGCAATCATGAAGTGATAAACATCTTGAAGATCTTTTGCTGTTGGTTTTGGCGGAATCCATAGGTGCTGTGCAATATCGCAAGGTGCAACTTCTCCAGAACCAGCAATTAAATAGCCATTGCGTTCTGTGATCTTTTCCATTCGAGGATGGTGGTAGATGCGACCGTCATCACCTGTTACTTGGTTATCTGCAGCAAAAACAACTCTGTCCTCATACTGCACCGCTACGATCGTTGTCATAACCACTCCCTAATAGAAGAACCCCCCAAGGATACCATTAGGTATCGATGAAGGGTTCCAAGTCTAAAATGTCCGATTAGAGCAGTTTGACCAATTCTGCCCATGTCTTAGGGCCAACGATGCCGTTTGAGTCAACAATGTCGTGGTTATCCTGGAATGCAACAACCGCCTTCTTTGTCGCTGGGCCGTAATCGCCGTCTGCAGCCAATCCTAGAGCACGCTGGACAATCTTGACAGATTCTCCCTTGGCACCTGGCTTGATCTGTCCTGGGAAGGCTGGAGGTGCCTCTACTGGCACATCTACATTGACCTCGTTGCCGTTGTAGTTAGGACGACCCCAACCAACGATTGAGACAAGAACCTTCTTCTTATTTGGCTTGTATGCACGAGTCTGCTCGCAGACCTCGCCACCATTGCGCTGGTCGCCCTTCTTCTTGCCAGATGTATTGCCCTCGATAGTGTTAACTACGCCATCAGAGTCAATGCCTGTGCAAATACCTACGTGAGAAATTCGATCGACGCCATCTCCTGGGAAATCAAAATACAGAATATCTCCTGGTTGTGGTGATTGACCGCAATCAGCGTCAAACCATGTGCCCATCTTCTTAAACGCCGCTGCTCCTGCAACAGTCGAGACTGTATTAGGAACCTTTACACCTGCTTGATTTGCACACCACATGACGAATGAGCCACACCATGCTAGAAAGTTAGCCTTGGTGAAAGCGCCGTACTTGGTCTCATTATCTTTAGGGCCTTCAATAACCCCAACTTCTTTCTTTGCAACTTCAATGATCGCTGCTGCTGTGCCTTTGTCAGCCATGATTCTCCTAGCCTGGAATAGTGTCGTTAAACTTGTCTAGAGGAATTCGCCACGAATTCTCTGGAGCATAATGATACTCGTCCTTGGTGCACTCTTCAGTAGGAAGCCAGCCATAAACCTCGACCTCTGAGTAGTAGTCGCGGTCTAGGACTCGTGCCCCTACCAAGATCACCCCTGGCCTGATGTCCTTAGGAAAGACTGGGATCTCGTCCTTAGTACGAACTGACTTGACCTCGTAACATGGCATTACATCAGGAAAGTCTTTTCTGAAATAATGTTCCTCATTGGTGTAAAAAGGGAATGTGAAGGGCTGCTTGTATAACTTAGCAACTGCGTACTCTGCAACGATAGTTCGTACATTTGCCGCAATCTCTGGCTCTAGGTACTTCTTGTTCTCTCCTGCATAGTTAGGGCGATCAACACTGCCAAACTTCATCATCCATCTGTTCAACGCAATGTCTGCACATGCACGAACTTCTTCTTTAGATAGTTGAACAATCATACTTCCAGCACCAACTCTTCAGGAACTACTGCATACCAAGCAAACTGGTACAACTCATGCAGGTCAAGTCTGTACTCATCACCAAACTCAAAGATTGGACCATCACCGTAGACATACTCTAGGTATTGCTCCATTGCTTCATCTGAGACTTCTTTCCCATCAATTCTGGTTAGAGTCTTCTCATAAGTAATTCCGCCCTCAAGGAATCGATAATCCTCTTTCCACTCTGGGAAGTGCTTCTCTCTGTACTGATCGTACTCCCGTTGAAACATCTGCTTGATAATTTCTAGAGACTGCTCTGGGTTAGAGTCGTGGTACTCCTTAGAGACGCTTACTATCTTTCCAAATTCTTTCATTCCTCAATCCAATCATCTAGTGCTTCCATAAACTCTTCAGCCGTAATAACACCTGCATACTCACAGTCATCAAGATACTCAAAAAACTCTTCAGGTGCTGTTACGTAGTTTGTACCACCGATGCTTGTGTAGGCAAACGCATTGGTGGACTTTATAAACTCATCAGGATGCATCATGGTCGTGACGTTCCTTGAAGGTAGTCAATCACATCGCACTCTATATCGCAAAGATCTAAGGTGATGATCTCTGCGACAATGTCTGATCTGATTGAGTTCATTATTGCTCTGGTTAGTTGCTGTTCAAAGTCTAACTCAAGATTTACATACCTAATCCAAGGCTTGCGTAATGTGTATGGACCTATTTTCATAATTGACCTCGCACTACTTTCAGTACCCACTCCATCGCTGTAAACACAGCGTAATCAGCGTCATCGACTGGAGGTAGCATTCCCTCTAGTTCGCCTTCAATACGTTGTGCAATCTCTTCACGTATTTCTTTCTCTCTAATTTCCCATGTCTTTTCCATCATGCACGTCCAAAATCATCCTCTAGGCGCACGATGTCGTCTTCGCCAAAGTAGAGTCCTAATTGCGTCTCAATAAAGACAAGATCTTCATCTCCAGGATTAGCAATGCGATGAGCAATACCTTGTTCAATAATAAATGCATCGCCACCAAGTGCCATTGATTGAATACCATCAAGTGTTACGGTGCCTGTTCCAGAAACAATCACCCAGTATTCAGAGCGTTGTTCATGTGTCTGATAGGAGAGGCGTTGACCAGGATGCACAACGATGCGCTTTACCTGGTGAGTGTCAGATGTGGTTAGTACTTCGTATGTTCCCCAAGGGCGTTCTGTAATCATGCCCCGACCCTATCACAGGTTTAGTACTCTTCTGGCTCTGCCTTACGAGGTGGGACCTTGCCACCGACCTTGCGTGCCCACGCATCGCCCTTGTCAGTGCGGAAAGTTGAGTGTTGTGGCGACTTGATGCCAGTGTCAGATGCGAGTTTGGTTGCCTTCTCATACATTGATGTTGCAACACCAAGACCTTGCATGCGCCCGATCACGTTGATGTTGTCAATCTGACCAGTTCGCTTATTCCAGTCCATATGACCTAGGTAAGAACCTTCTGAGTCACGAGCCTCCATAGTATGAAGGCTAGGGTGCTGCTGGGTAGCGCCAGGATGAATATAACGGAATTGAACGCCCGACAGATTTCTTGGCTCTGATGGATCGTGATCTGGTTCTCTAGGCGTCTGCTTCATGCCTTCATCTCCCGTGGAGGATTGTATTTACGAGTACGTGTACGAACAGGCATAACTGCTAGACCTTCTTTACCTCTAGGGTCATTGCCGTATGCTTCTTTGTATGTCGTTCTACCAGTTACTAAGACCTTTGCGTTAGATTTAACTGGGACTTCGTCTTCGTCGTAAGGTGTCTCCCAAGGAGTAATGACCTGAGATGCCTTGAGTGAATCGGTATCGGTGTCAACAGAGGACATAGGTACACGGGCGTGATACACATGCCCTGACTCTGGTTGGAAGTTAATTCCTGCAAAGTCTCGTGCGACGCCTTCGTTAGCGCTCCAATGTGTACCTAAGTTACTTTTATCAATAGTAAAGTTATTACCACTTCGTAATTTGAGGCCTCGATGTGCTTCAAAGAACAGTTCATGAGACAAGTTATCTTCAGCAGCCATTACTTGCCCTTCTTTGGTGTGAAATGCTCATGCTCGTGCCCGACCTCAAATTTTCCGTCCTCATGCATACGCATATGGATCTTGTGGTGGTGGTCGTAGTCATAGGTCGAAATGCCATCACCGCCGAATGATTTTGCATTCGCAGGCCCGCGACCTTTTGTGTGCCACTTCAAGATATGCCATCCGATTGAGTGACCAGTCTGATCAGGTACATAACGAGGCTTATCGCCAAACTGTGCATTGCTTAAATTCTCTGGCATGACTACCTCGCTTCACAGATACACTTGCAGGTATCTATTGTACAGCAGCCGTACTTCATGTCATGGTCACATAGACGACATTGCTTTTGTTCTTGGGCGCTCATGTCGTCATCTTCCTTGGCGGATTGTACTTACGCATTCTTTCTCTCTTACCAGGATGGACTGTGGTAATTGAGTGGACGTTAACCTTTGTATTTTCTTTGAGAGGAATCTCGTCTTCATCGACATCCGAGGCGATATCGTAATTCTGTAACTTCTCTGGATTCTTCTCTACTGCACGCTTTGTCGCTGTGGCATGGATGACTGAGTATGGACCTTTGTAAGAGGCGCGATTGCGTGAGTAACCACCTACCCCCTTACCGCTTCCGAAGTCCTCTGCTACATCTGGGTTATCTGTCCAGTGGACTCCTAGGATGTGCTTCTGTACTCCAGAGGCAGGAACCTGTAATCCACGGAAGATATGGAACTGTTGAGGAGATAGATTGCTCATTGCATCTCCTTGAAGTGACCAGGGTGCAACTCTTTGGGCTGATAGCCTCTATCGTTTGGGTCCCACTGTTTTGGATTCATCAGCGTCAATGGCGCACCGATGCCACTTGACTTACGGGAGGCCATATCTGAACTACCAGAGTAGACAGTCACAGGTACGTGAGTTAATCCTGCCTTCTCTGCTGCAGCAAGACGATGATGACCTTCTCCTAGGTATCCCCATTGAGTCTTTGTGTTGTGCTCAAGTATCAGAGGCTCTTTTATAACGCCGCCTTGCTTTATGTCATTGGCGATATTGCTGATGTTCTTCTTACTGATATCGCCGTAAGAGTCTTTGCCTTCTCGATCCACTTCACGATACTTCTTGACCTGCTCGATAGGTAGCATCGCAGTAATACTCTTATGTACATCTCCAGGCATATGTCCTAAGCCACCAGACTTCTTCAGGTGTGTTCCTCCTGGTACAGGCAATCCCATTCCTGGAATGGTGGGTTGCTCCCACTGACGTCCTAGAACGCTCATGCCTTCATCTCCTGATGAGCAGTCTCGACTACCTTCTTGGCTTCACCTAGAGATGTATGCAGTTCTCCATTATGAGGACCGCCTGAAATCTCCCATCGATGGACACCTTGTAATCTGTTGTAGATCTTGTGCCCTGAATCTGCGTGGACGTGCCAGGTGATACCTGATTCATCGTCATACTGCTTAGACCATGGGAACTGCTTCTTAGAGAGGTTGCTCACTTCTTGCGCCACACTCTCACGGTCTCATCTGGCTTATATGTAGATACGCCAGGTGACTTAGAGCCACGTAACTTATGTGCTACGACGAAGTCATTACCAATCATCTTGGCCGCAT
>Ga0214917_10000109_pt1 | contig 93371 bp, 86 predicted proteins | sample LL_1208_BB_MetaG_FD_177983 | JGI IMG/M metagenome (GOLD analysis project Ga0214917, IMG submission 177983) | Freshwater microbial communities from Lake Lanier, Atlanta, Georgia, United States - LL_1208_BB | ecosystem: Environmental > Aquatic > Freshwater > Lake | place: USA: Georgia | collected... | reverse complement strand
ATAGAAAATGGATAGGTCTTGGGAAAGAGAAAAACTAACAACATCTAACACCGCATGGGAGGCCCGGCCGAAGGCCGGCATGGCGAGCGCCAGCGAGCTTTCGTGAAAGAGAGCATTGTTAGTTGCTTGGGATTTTGTTAGTTTTTTCTGTTTTGGAAAACCCTTCGATTTCTCTTTCCAGTTGGTTGCAAACAGCATTGGATAGAAAATGGATAGGTCTTGGGAAAGAGAAAAACTAACAAGATCTAACACCGCGCCCCAAAGATTTTTTCGTCCACCCTCTACAAAAGACAAACAAAAATGAAAGTCCTTGGTGCTGGAAGTTACGGCGTGGTAATAATGCCTCCGCTTCCTTGCGCGAACAATATGGAGTTTCCATCAAATTCGGTTGGCAAAATCGGTTTGTACAGCGAGTTGAAGCGCGAATATGACTTTATGGTTAACTACGCCAACGTGAATAAAAATTTCATCAATCGTGAATTGATCCGCTTCTGTGAGATTGACAAGAAAGACATTCCAGATGAAATTGCAAAAGTTCTTTTTGATGATCGTGAATTGTCAGATCAAGTGTTGTATCAATTGGTTATGCCTTTCCTTGGAAACACATTGGACAAATTTATTCAACAATTTAAGATGACCTGTCGTTTTGACAGAAATGCTTTAGATTATTATTCTTCTAACCAAAATGATCGTCGTGTCATGGATGTTGCAACTTTTCAAAGGTTGATGATAGCGGTCGCTGATTTATTTGAAGACATCGCAACTTTAAATCGACAACACATCCACCATAATGACATCAAGCCAAACAATATGATTTATAATGAAGAAGCAAATCAAATATTTCTCATTGACTATGGTCTATCAATATCAATCAAAATCCCCGAAATATTCGTGCATGAGATCGAGAAAAAAGAAATTGAAGACAAGAAAGATTTTGGCAAAAATGTTCTTATTCACTTCTTCCGAGTTGGAATGGAGAACAAAAATATCGCAAACAAATTCGCACCTCTGTTTAAGGATCTTGTCGCTCTCAACTATGATATTCAGTACAACAGGATTACGAATCCTAATGAGATAGAAACCGCATTCCGAAATATTGTGACAGATGGAAAAAATCTCGCAATGTCGATGAATGAAGAAACCGATGATGGTGTTCAGGACGACGCTTCATGGGCGTGTGAATATGAATGGAAATTCCAACGGAAAGATCCACCCAGTGAAATCATAAGAAGAAGGGACGAGGATTGGAAGATCAAACAACAGAGGAAGCAAGAGAGGGAAACCATGGCATCTTTTGACGTGAGGATGGGAGGCAGAAGTCGTCGTCGACGACGTTTGAGAAGGAATGCACGAAGGGCGACACAAAAAAAAAGAAAGTTGGGACGTCGTCGTTGAAACAAAAAGGCATAGTGGCTTGGGATTTTGTTAGTTTTTTCGTTTTGGGAAAACCCTTCGATTTCTCTTTCCAGTTGGTTGCAAACAGCATCGGATGGAAAATGAACAGGTCCTAGAAAATACGAAAACTAACAAAATCTAACACTCAAAATTTTATTTTTTGGTTTTCTTGAATCGCATAGGAGGATCGAGATCCTGCAGCTTGCCTACGAAGCCCAACTCAACGAAACAGAAATCCGTAAACGCCCTCAACTCCTCCTGATCCAATTCGAATTTGGTCAGGTCAAAACTGTTCACATAGTGTTCCAAAGACCAGAGCATCCTTTCCGAGCCAATGAGATCGAACAATTGCAGCCACAAATCGTAACGCCCCTTGGCTTCCAACGCGGTCACCTTTTCTTTGTCCAGGCGGAATCGAAACGTTTTTGAAGGGTTCGCTGTCTCGGTCTCGGCGATCTTTTTGACTGCAGCATGGATCTTGTCTAAAACAGGAGACAAGTCATCTTTGTCGGGTATTGTTATGACGGTGGCGGACCCGGCGGACATCATTTTTTTCCTTCCTTTTGCACTTCTCTTCAAAGTTCTTTTTCCTCTAAGTTTGGGAGTGCGTCGTCTGCTCTTTCGCTGCATTACGTGTTTCTCTTTTCTAAACAGGCCAGAAAAGAAAAAGAAAAGCAAAAAGTGAAGAGTGACTTGAGTTTTTTTTCATGATTATTGGAAAGAGGGCCCACAAAAAAGGAAGGAGAAAGGAAAAATGGATGGTGCTTCACATCAGACGAAAAAGAAGTTCTTCTGCGACAACATGCCCGCGCTTTTGGCGCGCTTACGCGCCACACGACATCCAAAGTACGCTTTAGTAGCAAAAGACTACGACTATTTCTGCAATGACATGTTGAGTTACGAGCGCGAAGTCAAACTCATCAACTGGTTTATGTCACTGTTTGGACACGACGACACAGGGAACAGGGTCTTGGCGTTCCCACCGACGTCTCCTGGGACTGGCGGCAGAAGGACAAGGACAACCAAGAAACGACACCATTGGTCGCAGAAGTATAAGCGCAGCATCAATTGCAAGAGACCAAGAGGCTTCTCACAGCGGCAATATTGCAAATACGGAAGGAACAAGAAATAATTATCCTCCTTGCCCTGGACAATTTTATTTTGACTACGTCATTGTAGAGAGAGACATGTTCAAAAAAACACTTGGCAAGCGCTTCGAAAGCCACCAAAAAGTGGATCCAAAGATGGACGCTGTAGTACAGGCTCTGAAAAACAGCATCAGCGGACTCACAGACGAACGCGTCCAGTACTTGGAATCCTCTGACCTGATCACCGACCAAGAAGAACTCCAAAAGAGGATCAATTCCGCATATACCTCTCTCGCCAGAGTGGTCCACCAAATCACGGGGAAAATGCCGCATGCCATGAGAGAACAATTTAACGAAAGTATGGAGTCAATCAAACAGAAACTGGCTGCTGCGCCCCTCAGTGATAAAGAAGGTATCATGAAAATGGTTCAAGCGATGCAGATTGTCAGTTATGCCACAACTCTGGTCAGCAAACAGTCACCGCAATTTCAACGAGCCTTTGCAGCTTCCCTTCTGACAGACAACACTTCCCATTCTCTGTTGAAGCGCGTTTGCGTGGCCCTTTTGAAGGCCGCGGACGAAACCTACGGAGGCGACGAATTGCGCGAAGCACTGCAGGCCTTGAACAGAGGATCGGTACCCAGGTCTGTAGATCTGTCGGAGATACATGACGTCCTGGGTGAATTGAACCAAGGACAACGATCTCTGAACCGTGAACTCTTAAAGAGTAAGAGTGCACATATATCCAAGGTCGCCAAAGAAACGTTGCCGAAGTTGAATGAAACGCAAAAGGAAAAATACAAGGAATTGTTGAGCGCTGTCAAGAAGAGAATGCCAGAAGACAGCCAAAAGCGCCAATTCATGATGATTCTCTCTCTTGCATCCGCGACACGTCATGACGCCAATGGTGCACCGTTGCGCGAAGCCATATCTGAAGGATTGGTTGCTAAGCCAACTTCTCCCAAGAGCAATAAACGCAAACGCAGCAACAGCACTGGCAGTCGCAGTAGTAGTCGCAGTCGGAGTAGTAGTCGAGAGGGAGAGAGCAGCAAGAGGAAGAAGAGGAAAACACGGCGCCGTCGCGAAAGTCAAAATGAACCCGTATGGGTGTAAAAATTTGTGCGACAAAAATTGGTTCCCGTCACGGGTGTCAAAATTGGTCTGTCCAGACTCATGTTTACGATAATCCAAATTAGAAAATATGAGTCGGTAAAAAGTGGTAAGGCGAAATTTAAAAATTAATATTTAGGGGACGCCAGAACAGGTTCTGGCTGAGTTGGGTTTATCCCAACTGTCCCCTAAATATTCGATTAAGCCGAGCACACACAAGGTTTTAAAAGCTTTTTAGCAGGTGTCACGAAAAAACATCATGGAGTCTTTGCAACCTCTTCTTTTCATGGCGTTGTCCAAAGGCGGCGCAAGCAATTTGTTCACGACTGTCCTCTTGCTCTGTCTGGCTCATCTCTTGAAGGCCATTCCTTTCCATTTGCTTGCGGATTGGATGCATGTGTTTTTCACTCAACGCAGAGGATACGTGTATATGAACATCCCGTCGCACGAAGTTCCCGTCTTGAGAGGATGGTCGCAACAGCCGGCGATGAAACTGGTTTACAGCAAGACATTCCTAGCTGTGATCCATTACGTCAATAGCGACCCAGTGTTAGGGTTTGATTCGCTGACCGAAATCATGACGCGAAACACGGAGTTAGCAACCAGCAACAACAACGATAAAGAGGCGGTCGAATACGTCCTGATGCCAATCGACAATCAAAGGAAGATGATCTCTAGAAAGCACGGCGGCGGCATCTATTTCGAACTGCAGCAGGTGACCGAAGAACAAGGTGATGAGAGCAGCAGCAAAACGCCAAAATCCAACAACAAGAGGAAGCACTTCACGCTTGTCTTGTCGACCAACCATGGGACGATCCAAGACATCCGGGCGTTCGTTGAGGATTGTGTTGCCGAGCACGACCGATACATCAGTCGACAAAAGGACGACCACTGCCAGTGGATCTTTGATTACAAAGGATTCGAAAAGGAAAACGACCAGATGCAGTTGAAATTTCACGAGCATCGCATGGAGCACTTCAAAGACCTTACCACCAATGTCTTTTTCGAAGGCAAGGACAAGCTCTTGCGTTACATCGAACCTTTCGTGTCTAACAACAACCTTGGACCCAATCCTGGCGAGGAAAAGTACCGACGATCCGGCTTCACCTTCAAAGCGGGGCTCCTGTTCTCTGGACAACCGGGCTGCGGCAAGACGAGCACCATCAAGGCAATTCTCAAATACACCCATCGTCATGCAATCGTTGTGCCTCTGTCCAAAATCAAGACCTGCGAGGAACTCGAGATGATATTTCGGAACCGGACTTTCCAGAACCGAGAGCTTTCTGGCAAACAACTCTGTTTTGTTCTAGAGGACTGCGATGCCTTCGAGGACAACAATATTTGCAAGGCTAGAAGAGAGATCGAAAAAGACACCACCAACAACAACAACAACGTGGATCCCCTCTTGTCACACGAAGAAGCCAATGCTGCTGGTGTCCTGATGAAAAAAATGCTTCTGAAAGAGGAGGATGCGGTGAACTTGGCATGCTTTCTCAACCTTCTCGATGGCATCATCGAACTGTACGGTGTCATGATTATTATGACCACCAATCACCCAGAAAAGATCGACCCTGCTCTCATCCGTCCAGGAAGGTTTGATTTTAAACACGAGTTCCGAAAGGCATCGAAACAGGTGCTTCTCGAGATGCTGCGATTCAAATACCAACAAGTGGACGATGTTGGCAATATTGATGTTGATGATTACGAGGACGAGGCGTTGTCTCCGGCCGAGATTCAATCTGTGTGCTTCCGACACGATCGGGTGGAGGACGCCTTGAACGAATTGAAGAGCCTTTATCGAATTAAAAATCTGTAACAACAATAACAATCCTTTTCCATGGCAAAGACACAACGACTACGACGACAACAACAACATGGCGGTGTCAAACTCAAAAACGCCGCCAAACGGGGATTCCAAGCCGTCTATGACATGGTCGCCAGCCAGGGCACTACATTTAAGTTGCTCACCTATTCATCGTTGAAAGGCTTCATGTTCAAAATGGACGTCGCGCCAGAGGACTCGGAATACGTCGCCTTGGACGAACACCATCGATTCACCAAACCGGTGACCTCGTTTATCTTGAAATTTGCGGTCATCACTGGAAACAGAAGCGATTTGTCGTTGAAAAAATTCAAAGGCAAAAGCAAGGCGAGCGAGTCAGACGAGAGTTTCGTGGCTGAGGCGAAGCTCCAACAGCACATCTGGAAGGAGTCCGTGCTCGGTGGCCGCCCCGAGATCTGCCCTTCGGTGGCCAACTATTCCGTGTTCGATACCAACCAGTCGACCGCCTTGTGTGATTTCTTTGTGCACACGAAAAAGACCGACGAGGTCACCAAGGAGTTGTTCGCGTATCTTCGCGATGCGGTATTGAGTCCTCTGTCGGACTACACCCGAAACGTCCCCACTCGAGGCGACGACGAGGCCGTTCCTTTGAAGGAGCAAGTCAAGCTCGGCGTCATTTTGATGCCTGCCATTTCCCATTCAACCACTTATTATGACTTTCAGGACATGAAAGACGGCAGCAAACTGGGTCCATTAACCGTGGATCCCTTGCAGAAACGCAATTTGCATGCCTATTTGGTGGCCAACACTGTGCGTCTCTTCGTCCAAATCGGAGTGATCCATTACGACTTGCATGGTGGCAATTCCCTGGCCTCGGTTACAGAGGACGGACAACTCAAAAGTTTTTTGATCGACTTTGGACGTGCCTCGAATGTCATTGACGGCAAGGACGACGAGTATCTGACCCGAATCGAGAAAGAGATGATGAAGACGGCCAAGGAGAAAAGTCTCGACTCGTTCTTTTTCTTGACAGACCCAGCCAATCGCGCGACCGATGACATGAAGGTGCAATTCACTTTCGGGGTGATGGAGTTTCTAAAAGACACCGACAAAGAGAAGCTTCATGCATTTTTCAATGTCTCTGATCCAAACAGCTACCAGATGTCCTGGTGGGAAGACTATGGAAAAGACAGACAAATCAGCCTTCTCGCTTTTGACACTCTGCAACAGTCGATGTTGGCGAAAGGAACTGGTCTGGCACCGACGACGATCCGCGCTTACGAGAGGCAAGGCAATTTACCGTCGTTCAACGACACTATGATGCGATCCTTTCCGAAGTTGCCGACGGAATTCGGCGAGACCAAGCGCAAGCGATACGACAGCGTTGCGGATCTAGGCCTGCCGAGCAATTATTCGCCGGCCTTTCCTAGCATGACAAGAAGGGAATCTCCAAAGAAGAGGCAGCGATTCTTGGGTCTCTTTGGTGGCAGCAGGACAAAGAGGCGTTTTCACAAGCGAAAGGGACGGAAATCGAGACACAATCCAATTTTCTCCCTATAAATCAAATCAAATCGAAAAATGTCACTGTTTTTCACGCCGGACCTATTGACCAACTTTCAGAACAATTTGGAAAGCCTGAAGAGCGATGCATTGCAGGGGCTTCGATTGATGAGTGGCAAGGATGCCAAACGCTTGTTCCAAAAAGCGATCATGGATCCGGTGCCGAGCATCGCTTTGCAATGTCGCATGGCGTGCAAGGGTTGCATCGAGAAAGACTACCTTGAAACGGCAGTCGGCAACGCCCTCAATGGGGCGAACGACGAGGTGGATATGGCGCTTCTCGTGAAACATGATCCGTCTCTTCCGGTGTCGAGGAAGCCTGTCGACGGGTCTGCCGAAAACTTTGACGTGATCAGTTTTTTAGTGGTCGAAAAGGGCGAGTGCAAGAAGTGGCCGAAGACTCTTTCCGTCAACTTGATTTGCGCCCGCGAGTTCGAAAACTTCAAAAACGCCGGTCGAATTATGATGGCCCTCTTTTGTTACGTGATTTTGTCGTCGAATCGGTTGGACCAGAGAGGAGTGCTGGAGGTGGCCGGTGGTTACCAGAACCCGGGAGCGTTTTGTATGTACCAGAAGTTCGGCTTCCAACCCGATTTGTCCCTCTTTTCAGATGAGAATGGTGAATGCTTCGATTCGGGGATGTTGGTGCCGATGGTGGTGGACTTTGTTTATGAAAACAGAGACGAGCAAAAAAGAAAAGTATTGGAAGCGGCGGTCTTGTCGGGAGCGAACATCGGAAGCAAAGACCGGATGTGCGATATCCGTGTCGGACAGATCCTGTACGCTTTCCTGACGCAATGGCAAATTCTGAAGGATCGGGGAGACGAAGACGAAATGGATGACCACAATAATGCCGCTGCGTCATTGTCGATGGCAACAGGGCTGAGTCGACAGATGTTGCCGAAGTTGAAACCTTTCCTAGCGGAAAACAGGGCAGCCGAAAATCCGGTCTGGACGAACTATCTGAACAAGCTGTCGTCTTGGTTCACGGAGCAGCTGATCGATGAGACAATCATTTGCGCAAAAAAACAGTGGGCGCCCCATCCCGGGCCGATGCCGAAGGATTTGATCGATGCGATCGCTGGTTCCAGTCGACGAGGCGGCAAGCGGAGAACAAGAAGGCGACGAACGCAGGGAACCAAAGGTTCCCCGCACCCCTCCTCCTCGTCCAAAAAGAGGGAAAGGGAAGGGGTATGTTAGAAGCTTGGGAAATTTGTTAGAATTTCTCTTTTCGGGAAATCCTCCCATGCGCATCAGAAGTTGGTTGCAAACAGGTTGGATCGAAAACTCAGAGGGTTTTGGAAATTTGCTTTTTCTAACAAATTTCCAACAATTCTAACAAACACAAAAGAATGCCCGCCTTCGGCGGGGTCGCCCACCCGACCGGAGGGAGGGAAAAGGAGGGGTGCGGGGAACATTTGGTTCCCTGCTTGTTAGAATTTCTATTTTTGGGAAACTATCCCATGCGCATCAGAAGTTGGTTGCAAACAGGTTGGATCGAAAACTCAGAGGGTTTTGGAAATTTGCCTTTTCTAACAAATTTCCAACAAACTAACAAACAAAAGAATGCCCGCCTCCGGCGGATACCCTGACCGGAGGGGTGCGGGGAACCTTTGGTTCTCTGCTTCTCTGCTACATTCCAAACAAATAAGAGAATCGTCCGCGTTTGGGTCGCCGACTCTTGATCTTGTCAGAAAGGTCGTCTAATACCTTGCGGTTCCTTTTTTCCTCCACATATTGATCCAAATCCATGTTGACGGCACCGTCCTCACCTCGGCAGGGGAATTCCAATCGCTTGGCGTCGCAATGTGGCAACGCGAAAGGATCGGACGATGAACCACCACCGTTGTTTCTTCGAATCGTCGTTTGTTCTTGGCCTTGATTTGGTCGGAGGGCGTAGAGCGAAAGAGTCTCAAATGCGTCCAGATTGGCGTGAGGGTTATACGCAGTTTGGTCGTTGACATTTGGCGGCATCACTCCGTCATAGAAGCGCGGTCCATTTTGTCTTTCCAACGTATCGGGCAAAGGAATCAAAGAAGCAGTGCGCCTTGGCGCGACCCCTGCACGCATTTTTGTGAAAGACTTTGATTTGGACGTCTTGTTTCTTGAGTTCGATTTCGATGTCTTGCGTCTTGAGTTCGATCTTGATTTGGACCTTGATCTTGATTTGGATCTGGATTTGGACCTCGACCTCGACAACGAAAGAGAGAAATCAAAATCATCCAGATTTCCAGGTTTTTTCATTTGCGGCACGATGCGCTGCGGCACAAGTCTTTTCTTTGGCGGCTCTGGGGAAGGATTGAAGTCATCCAAGTCAAACCCCTTCTTCAAATTCTTGCCTTTGTACTCGATGGGCATTTTTTTTGCTCTTTTCAAAGAAAAAAAAAAGCAAAATGTAAAAGAATGACAAGGAATATACCAAAACGCTACGTTCCACGAACGCTGTCCAAGAAAGACCGGTCGAGACAAAGAAAAAACATCTTGAAGTCGCGCCGTCTGTACAAACGCGGCGTCTATTTCCAGCGACCCAAGGTGTCCACCTTCCGATCCAAGCCTTCGAAGCACATTCAAAAAGCGATGGCGATGTACAAAGTGGACAAGGTGGTGCCAAACAAGGAGCTGGCCAAGAAAACGGGTTGCACGCTGAAAACATTGAAGGATATCGTGCGCAAGGGGGAGGGTGCGTACTACTCCAGTGGCTCCCGACCCAACCAGACCGCCCATTCATGGGCCTACGCCCGCTTAGCGAGCGCCATTACAGGAGGCAAGGCCAGCTTGGTGGATATCCACCTGTTGCGGAAAGGGTGCGACCCGCGCACTAGCAAGGCACTGAAACTAGCGGAAGATCGCCTATAACAAAGTGTAACCATGGAACTCGATGCAACCTCCCTTGGTCTTTTCGGTCCAGGCATTCGAGGGCGCCAAGGCCCCGCTGGTCAGTATTTCTTTAAAGAGTTCGACAGTTAAACCGGGGGGAGGCCCACCGTGATCGCGCTTGAATCGGTTCCATAACTCCGTCGAAGTCACCTTGGCTGTCGGATTTTGCCCGCCGACCTTTTGTGACCACCAGACGGACACCTGCTGTTTGTGATCTGTTGTAGTGTCCTGGACGATTTGGGTAGTGACGCAATCGAGGAGCTCCACCAGGTCTCTTTCCAAGGCCTTGACGACGTTGCTGCAGGAATTCAGATGCCGGCGCATTTCCGCGCACCTCTCTTGCAAGGTTTTGACTTGCTTGCGTTGCCGAATTTCCCGCTCTTGCAAGTCGTCGACTTCACCACCATGTTCTTTTGTGAGGCGTTGGAATTCGTGGCACAAGAGCCACGCCTGTCGCAACATGTGACGCGGATCCTTTTGTTGATCCAACAGTTGGTTCAAAAACAAAATGCACTTCACCGAATTGTTCGGCGTCGAAATCCATTTCACCGTGATGGGGAAGCGGTGGTAATCGCACACATTGCTGTGAAAAGAGACCATCCAAGCGAATTGCATGTGCTCGTTGGCAGCCAAATCGGCTTCGATTTTCACCACCTCTTTCTTCTGGACATTGCTCGAGTAGTTTTTGCAGTCGACCAGCACATTGAACGCGTCGAAGTACAGGTGGAAGTCCCCCTGGTGACCCTGTTTGGCCTTGTTTTCTAGACGGAACCCTGCAAAATCCTTGAAGGTCTCGGCCGCCAGTTGCTCGAAAAGGACTTCGCCGTCGTCTCCCAAGGCGGTGGATGATTTGTTGTTGTTGTTGGATGCGAGTTTGTTGGCCAGCTTCTCGAAGACGTCGCGGTTCCTGGCGTTTTGCTGTTCTTTCTCTTGCAGCAAGAGGTCGCATTGCTCCTTGATTCGCGCGACTTCCCGACGGACAACAGCGTCGACGTCTTTGTCGTGGTCTTTGAGCTGGACGAGAAGGGCCTCGATCTTCTTTTCGTAAGAGGCGACGCGAATGTCAAATTGTTCGTTGAGTCGGTCCACCATTTTTTGCGCCAATTGGCGTTCCATGGCGAGTTCTCTTTGCAAGGATTGCACCGCTGCTGTGTCGTCTTTGGGTCGTTGTTGTGCGGCTTGCAGACATTGTGCGCCGATTTTGAGGCTCCACCAATTGTCCTCGGGACTCTGGGCAGGTATCGTGTCGCCGGCAGGGACTGCGACTGCGACGTGATACAAGGTAGAAGAAGACATGACTTTTGCGTTTGCAAGAAGGTTGCCGAAAAACCTTTATATTCCAAACCAACCAAAAAAAAAAGATGAAAGCACATGATGATGAATGGCGCCTGGTGGAAGGGTTCAGTAGTTGTCTTTTCCTGGTGTCTACCTGGTGGGCGTGCGCGTACAGCGAGTCATTTGCTTGGAAAATGACCAATGCTGCTCTTGTCGTGGCGTCTTTTTTGTGCAACGCATCGGCTTATCGAAAGTGTTTCCTGATCGCGGATTACGCAGCCATATCTGCAGTGGCACTCAGCTACTTGCAGTCGCCTGCGGCCAGTGTCGTGTACAGTTTTGTTTGTCTGCACGATTTACGGCGAGGTGGCGTTGGGGAGCACGCGAAAAACGCAGTGTTTTTGATTGCCATCAGCAAATCTTGCTGGCGCACGTATTGGCTCATTGACCGACGAGTGTTTGCATGGTTGCTGTTGAGCACGAGCACCGGTGCTTTAGCCTATCGATGGCGGTATTGGTTGTTGTCGCAGGGCGTCGATCAATATCGTCGACTCTTGACCTGGTACTTCCATGGCTGCATCACTGTAATATTGTCAATCTCCTCTTTGACTTGTTAGCGTTTAGCGGGTGGGACGTGACGCCCTGGTGACGAGCAAATCACAACACTTTTGGCGCAGATTGTCGGGAAGTGTGTCGATCGCTACCACTTCTTTCAAGAGGTCCATGGCTGCGCTGGCGTAATCGATACGCACGCTTTCGTATCCGTCGTCGCTTTCGTGAATGAAAGCGTAGTGAAAGAGACTGGTCGGGATTTCGGTGACGACGATGTCTGCTCCGGGAGCGCTTGCTTTCTCTTTGCCTAGTTCCAGGTAAAGGTCGACGACGCGAGGATCGCTTCGCATCGCAATGGACCGAAAATCTTGTTCAAGGGGACCATGCAATTCCAGAAAACGAGCAGCGAATTCGCGAGAGAAGCGATAGCCAGTGTAATAATAACCAACGTTGTGAAGAATGCGTGAAGTCATTCGCGAAAAAATGGAAAAATGGTTGATGATTAAAATTATTGATTAATTAGGATCTTAGCGAGCATCATTTAAATTATTCAAGGCAACGTAACACGCATACGAAACAGAATACACAGACAATAGCACTTGCTGTGCGCCGACAGCATTCAACTTGACGGGAGGCATGATGGGCGTGCCAGTCACCTTGGCAATGGGTTCCCGCATGGTATTGAACCATCGTTCGATATCTTCGAGTTTCCGTTGGATCCAGAGCACTTCTTCGTTGCCGTGGAAGAATTCGATCCCGCGAAAGAGAGTCTCGAAGTCTTCTGAGAACTGCGTGGCGAACACGTTTATGTTGTTAGAGGACATTTTTTCAAGAAAAAAAAGGATTGTCCGTCGCATGGAAAAAAAACGGTCGAATCCATTTCAATTTTTTTACCTGTACACGGTATAGAGGCAGAACAGTATCTCTATACTGTGTACGCCAATTCAGATGAACTTCAGAATCGTGAGCACAGTGTCGTAATTGGGAGGTAAATGTGGCACCTCTTCTCCATAATAGGCTTGCATGAGAATGCCTTTGATCCATCGGCGCAAGGGAGCTTCTACACAGAGGAGATGGATGTGAATCAACGGATCGGGTTGGAAGGCTTGTTCCAGCACTTCTCTTTCTAACAAAATTTCGATGATCATGATCAGCCGATGGGTTCTCGCCGGGTCGTTCGTGTTCAGTAACACCACGAGGGAATCATTGTCGACCAGCATCTGGACAGGGTTGGGGTACCGTGCATTCTGCACGAACCATTCCAGATACTGCCGATCGTCCAAGTCGAAATACCGATGGGCCAGATACAAACGGTCGGTCATGAATAGTTATTGCAATTTGCAATTTTTTTTTAAATTTAATACATGACACCAATGCGGTAACTAAATCTCCGTGTCCCATGCGGCAAGGGGGTGTGCACCGAAGGTTGATACAACATTTCCAGCGGATCGTAAGGGTCAATCAGAGGAGCCAAGGCGAACTTGCATTTGCTGTCGTTATTGCTTGTCTTTTCATAAGTGGAAATGGATGTGTGTTTGTTAGGTTGTGCTGCTGCTGCTGCTGCGCGTTCCATGGCGTCCTCCTCTTTTTTGTTCCCTTGTCTGTGTGTATAGGCTTTGATATCTTTTTTTTTTCGTTTTTGGTGGCTTGGTCCAAAAAAAATTGAAATGGAAAACACGGATTTTTCCTGGAGCCCAACAGACAGACACAACAGCAGACATCCAAAACAAAAAAATGTACGGCCTTCGTCCATCCAAAGCGCAAAAAGTGGTGCAAAGCATCTCTGGCAAAGACATCGACGAATGGCGCTTGAGTCGGGCAATGGCGATGTTGGCCAACGAGAACCACCGTTTGATGAAGCATTTGCATGGCATAAAAGATGCGACGACCAAGAAAAGCATCGCGCAAATGTTCCGGGACATCGCGGCAACCATGTACAATACTTACAACCCGTATGCAGACAACATGGACTACTTGCTGCGTTGGACGCACAAGGACATGCCCAAAAAGAGAATGGAAGACATTGCCAAGGCCTTTGAATACGCCAAGAATCCGATGTATGTGGAGACGTGTGCGCCACGTATTCACATTTGCAAGCACTTGTATCCTGTGGACACGTTTGAAGTGAGCATCGCCTTTGCAGGCGCTTTTGTCTTTGATCGTGTTGTCATTGATCCGATTCTCTTTGGCACTCCGCCGCTGGGCGTACCACCCGGGGAGGAAATTGAGTATTGAATTGAATGATTTGTTTGTCACCTTTTTGCTGTGTTACCAATTTTGCTTTTTTTTTTTGAAAATCTTAAATTAAAATAAAGTCTCATCCCACCTCTTGATTTTTTGAACCATGGGAAGCACCATCTCGAAAAGAATTCAAATCGGACATGGAAGCATGATTTGTGCCGTCTGTAAACAAAACGTTAGACATGATGTATGGTTGGGTTGCGTCAATTGCTACGCAGTAGTGCATGTCGCGTGCTACAACGCCAAAGGCGACGTGCCACACGCTTATACGAAATGTCCAAAATGCGACAAAATTGGGTCGCTGGGCGTCTTGTCCAAATCCAAGAGGAGCTGGACTTAGACTTAGAGGTTCTGCCACCAAACAATGACGACGCCTGCGCTTCCGCCGCCGTTCGATCCTCCAAAACCCGCATTGAAGCCGCCGCCGCCGTTTCCAAAACTTAGTTGAGACCCGCTGCTGAGATAACCTCCCCCTCCGCCATATGTGAAGATGCCTTGTTGAGTGCCGTTGCCACCATTGTATCCACCACCGCCGCCAGCGCCTCCATAGGCGGTTGGACCAAGAAAACTTGTTCCAGGACCACCAGAACCACCATTCGCGCCAGCTCCACCCGAGCCGGGGTATGTTGTGAAAAAAAATTGGTTTCCATTCCCACCTGCGCCACCACCCCCGTTTCCCCAACTGATAGTGGTTGCCCATGGCAAAGTATAAATCCCACCCGCATTGCCCGGATAACCATTTTGACCGTTTGAAGTGTTCACTAAGCCACCGTTGCCTCCATTGCCAGTGGTTCCAGCACCTCCAGTGATTCCGCTGCCGCCACCGGCACTCACGTTGGTCGCACCATATGATATCGAACTGCCTGTGTTGGCGCCGCCCACCGACATGGTGAAAGAGAGTCCAGAAGAAAGCGCAATGGAACTGGCGGATAGACCACCGCCTCCTCCGCCACTACTCGTTCCATCGGCGCCACCACCGATGATAATGTAATTCATGGTTACGGAAGTGGACACTTGACCGACGCTCAAGGTTCCACTTCCAAGAAAGGTGAGAACGGTGTAACCACTGACGATAGCGACGGTTGGATTTCCTGTGGTGGTGTATTGGACGTTGTTTTGTTTGGCAAAAATATATCTCAAATCTTGACCATTCGAAACAATAAAATTGGTGTTGTAATTGATGCCTGTGCCAGAAGAAATGGGCGCGAAAATGGAGCTTAAATCCGTTCCTTTGACAGAAAAGCCGGTGGACATTGCTATGTCTTTAACTACCACGAAAATTAATTTATTTTGTTTTCCGACGGGTTGTTACGAGACGGGTTGGAAAATATTGATGAGGTCAATGCCGTTGACAGAATAACCTGTGTAAATGTTGAAGTACACAAGGACGATGCCGGATCCTCCATTAGAGTAAGTGGGCAAAGGCGCCGATTGGTATCCACCGTTACCGCCGCCGCCACCTCCCGTGTTGGCAACCGCGTCGAATCCTGTTGTTCCTGAGAATGCACCTGCGCCTCCGGCGCCGCCACCGCCAGCTCCTCCACTGCCGCCGGCATACGACGGCTGCGCTCCACCACCTCCGCCTCCTCCACCTAACAGGAACGGAAACGATGGGAACGACGCGTTGAAAGAACTGATGCTGCCGTTAAACCCTGTCGTTGTTCCTCCTGCGCCTCCTGCACCTCCATTGGTTCCAGGTTGGCCACCCGCTCCACCTCCACCACCTGTTGCATTGCCGCCACCGCTACCGCCACCAGCAGCGATGCTAAGACCAGTTCCAGAAAAGAGTGTGGGCAGACCAGAATAGATGCCCAAATTGGGTCCACCGCCTGCACCTATTATTGCGGTGTACACTACATTCGCCCTTAGCGTAATCCCAGTCCCATTCGCTATTTCTCCGCCGCCACCTCCGCCTCCTCCGTAACCTGTAGCAAAGCCACCGGCGCCACCCCCTCCAACCACTACCAAGGAAGCGGTGGTATTGTGATATACGGTCAGTGTGCTTCCGCTGGTGAGCAAGGCAACCATGCACGGGTAAAAATTCCCGAATGGGTCGAGCTGATTGTAATACACCGTTCCAGTGGTGGTGAAAAAGGCACTGTATGGAAAAGACATGATTCTCTTGCCACTCTACGTGGATTTCTTTTTGCGCGAAAAAACTCGGCTCCACAAGCTTCTGCTGTCCTTGTGTGACTTTGGTGCGAAGCTGGGTCCGTAAAGCATGTCCTTCTTTCTCTCTTTTTCGTCCCGTTCGAATTTCGACTTGGCCATGTTGTCGAACGACGGACGCATCTTCTTTGTTATCTCACGATCTTCCCTCGACCGGAGAGGGAACTGTTTGTCGAATTGTAACAGGCGGTCGGTGTCGATGTAATGCATTTTCACTTGGGCGCTGCGTCGTGATGTCTTGTCGTTCTCTTTCTTAACAAAATCGGCATAGTCCTCCATCTTTTTAAACACGGTGTAATGCAATCGACAAGGAAACGTCGGATTGTTCATGGAGCACTCAGGTAACATATCCACTGCGTTGCGGCGTTCATCCTCTGTCGCGTCAAAAATTTTCACTTGGTTGGATCCAAAATGGACGGACTTTTTGGTCCCGCCACTCCGGCGCTTACGACGCTTTGTTTGTTTTGTTCTCATTTTGCACTGGTTGTTGTTTTGTTAGAAAGAAAAAAAAGACAAAATCAAGAGAAAATCGGTCTTCAAAAAAAATTATCGAAATCAAAAAGTATGTCAAAATTCATGTTCACGAAACAAAAACGCAATTTGCTCATAGGTGAGACCATATTGTTTACGATACAACCAATCAATACGGTCTGGATTCATGATCACTTCAATCAATTCCTCTTTCAACGCACGCATTCGCTCTTCCAAAAAGCGATAATGGTACTCTGGATAGAAGATGTTAGGGTTCCTCCAAATGTGCCGAAAATGGAACGACTGCCCTCTGTCGCTGAGGAGCTTATCTTGAAACAATTCCATCAGTTCGATCGCCTCCGGATTCGGATTCGTCGGCAGTTGTCCCCACGATACCTTGTCCAAGTTCCGTCGCATCAATTGAATCGCGTAGGGGCATGGATTCGACGCCAGAGGATGCCATTCGATCTGGTCGAAAAAATGTTTCTCCAAATAAGCGAGAGACTTGGCATGAGGACTATGCGAGAGGGTTTCCACGACAATGCGGTCGGGATATTCAAACATGAGATCGATGACCTTGGGATTCGGATTCAACGCCATGCGCGACCAGAGCGCCGGTGTGTTTTGGTAACATGCGCGCATCACCTCGTAGGCCTCTTCGGACGGGTTTTCGGCGAATTGTTCCCACACGATTCTGGTGGAATGTGTGACCAGGTAATGAACCACCGATGGACAGGGGTTCTGATTGAAACACATCCACTGGTACCGGTTCACGAAATAATCTTTCTTGATGCACATGGTGGACACCCAATCGTTCTCGGCGACGATTCCCTTTTCCAAGAGGAGTTGGATGGCAACAGGATTGGGGTTCACCATAAAAGCGCGCCACACCACGTGCTTGGAGAGTTCATCGAAATGCGCGGCCAACAAATCGGCCATAACGGGTTGCATCCAGACACGATGCATGATGTCTTGCCACGGAATCGGATATTTTCGCTGATGGAGCGCGCAGAGAATCTCACCGCTTCGGTCGTTCCAACAGAGGTGCATCCAGTCAATCATGTCTGGGTTCTCTATCAAATACTGCGCCGCCGCTGCGTTGCCGCTGATGCGGACTTTGTTCAACAGGGATTTTTCCGATTTCGCCATGTCGAGCTCTTGCCAAGCGTCCGGATTGCCACACAGCATGGACCATTGAATGTTTCCGTTTCCATTGAATAGATAGTTCTGCAAGATATAGTCGACCGCATTGGGGTTGGCGACGAGTGCTTCATAGTTCATCGTGACACCCGACAGCCACGGCCGCAGACGGTAGGTGAATGGTTTTTTGGCTGACATTTTTTTTTAAGTTTGTGGTCGAAAAATGTTGAAACAGTTGACATGACATTTCAATTTTTTAAAATCAATTGAAAAAGTGAAAGTGGTTTTTGCTCACGACAAATATTTGTCTGATGAAGTGAAAAATGGAATATCGAAAATGCTGTTCGTGAAGTTGTAGTTCGAATTTTCTTTCGCAATGTCTGTGTTTAACCTTACCAACTCGAATTCATCGTTGACGTTTCTGAATAAGTCTTGACCATCACTTCCCTTTATCAAATCGTCTCTAACAAAAATGGCGTCGGACATGCATGTCGCAACGAGAGAATAGCCTTTTTTGTTGCCAAGTTTTTTCAAAGCTGTCACCGAAGCGCCGGAAAGATGATTACCAGGCCAGACCCAGTTATCGTCCAATCTCATCACTTTATCAAAACCTGGAGCAATGTGATAATTCATCTCAATGGACACTACTCTCGGGGAAAAATTTGCGAGACTGTTCCAAACATGAAAATCTTGGCCATCTATGTCAATCGACAAAAAATCAAACTCTTGCGGAACGTCGTATTTCTTGAAAAGTTGATTTATGTTGGAAGCAGATATGAACTCGATCTTAACATCGTATATCCTGTCAGTGACACTGTCTCCATAGGGACGTTCATATCCATCCATGAGCAACCCATTGAATCCTCTTCTTCGCAAGTAAGCCGTGTTTCCCATTCCCGTGTCGTTTCCTGAGCTGCCGAACTCCACAAAATATTTGTTCGTTGTCCCAATGATGTCGAATATTTTCTCGAGAACTCCATCCTGTCCCCATTGAGATAAAACACGTTTTTGAAAGAGATTCAGGTCCATGTCGTTTGTTTCTTGGCTCGCTTTTATTATGAAATATTCATTTCTCTTTATATAGCTAAGCTTGAAATAATTAACTGGCAAAATGATTGTTACGTCGTGCAAAAGGGAATTGCGAGAGAGGGCCACTGTCAAGCTGGGACAGTTGTATTGCAGCCCTAATGATGGTCTCTCAAGAAAAGATCGCAAAAAGTGTTTACGAAAGTTCAACCGAGGTATATATGAGACTTGCGTGCAAAGGCAAAATTGCGCAAAAGCTTTGCGGTCCAAAACAGCAAGAAAGTTGCGTGCAAGAACTTGTCAACCCTACAAGAAGAAAGAACGCGAACAATGCATCCGTGCCTTCAATTCCTCCTTCTGGAGAAGCTGCAAAAAGACGACGAGACGACATTAGTGTCTCATGTAATGGTGAATGCTTACATAATCGTAATTATCGAAGTTGTTTCGTAAGTCAAATCTTCCACAATTCAGCCATTTCAGTTGTCTCGTCTGCATCTCCCCCGGGTGTTTCAAACACATAAACGTAAAGTATATTTCATATTCCGATGCTCCTGACAGCAGAACTTGATCTTTCCCGATATTTGATAAAAAAATGCGCCAAAAAGAGGTTGCATCATTATGGTGGTTTTGCACCATGGAAAAAAGTTCGTCCAAGAAAGGAACATGGAACATGCAGTGATGTGCAATTCCAGATAGGGCATTGGTCTTTTTCAAAGATGGATGAAGACGGTTCATGTGCTCGAAATATGGCAAATGATATTCATCACCTGTTGTGTTCAAAAATTTGCCTCCGTCGTCGATGAATCTTGTTGGTTTCAAAAAATGAGTGTCGCTGTCAATGACCAAATACGTTTGTAAAATACCAGGAATCACATACCCAGCATACAGTTTCAACAATTGCTGCAAATACCATCCATTTCTTTCGTTTGATCCAAGGTAGGAAGCAACGTCTCCTTTGTTAAATGGAAAGATGGCCTCGTCGATGGTGATGCACCCATCGATGGTCAATGATTTGTCTGGAGTTACAAGGTAGATGTTTCGATACCCGATGACGTTCCTTTTGGTGAACTCGACCGATTGTCTAATGATGTTGTAATCGTTCGGACCGACACAAGTGACAATGTCGAATAAGTCGAATGACATTCTCTCCTCGAGGAACGGTGAAAAGCGCTTCAGATTTTTGCAATGGATATGCAAATTAAAAATAGGAAACTTCTCCCCGGAAATCGTGATGAACGGTTTGCGTGCACCTCCATTCGATTCCCATGAAAATTGAAAACGGTCGTATTTAATGACGCAAGTCTCATTGACGAAGCCAGTAGTATCACCTGTTATGTTGGACGGATCGACCCCTCCCAAATATTGACCCATGGCAGCAGCGTCAAAGAGGAAGGGAAAGCGTTGCGAGTTAGTGGATACAAATTTTTCCTCGTCAGTCACTGCATGCTGCGTTGGAAAAATTGGGAAGTGAGTGATGAGTCGCTCCGTGCGTTCACGCACTAAAACAAAGTTCTCCATGTCATTCTTGCTGAAGTCGTATTGGCGAATGACATCTCCAAGTTTTTCATGATTAGGTATAAAGACAATGCTTGCGATGTTTCTTTTGAAACAGTCAAAGGGGACATGTACCATGGATCTGTCAATATGAGGCAACAAAGCGTCGCAGTTTTCGTAGACAAGAACGTCGTTCTCCAAATGGACGACATTTGAGACGTCGAAAGCCTTCATGAATTCGTACAGGACAAAGAAACGCATGGAGGTCAGCAGCCAAAACCCGTTCCGAAAACTCGCGTCAAACTGTGTTGACGCGTGAAATGGAACTGTGCAAGGCAGGTTTGCACGATCGATCAGAGATATTTTGCCCAGAAATTGATGAAATTTTTGAAAAAAACCAAGTTCGGTGATCACGTAAATATTTTGGTGCCCCAGTCGGAGCATTTGGTCGATGTTTACCAACAAGTACTCTTGGAAGTTGCCGATGCATACAAACACAACACTTGTTTGGATGGCAGGTGTCATTTTTTTTTTAGTAAACAAGACAAATTTAAAAGAACACTCAGAAAGAAACAACCATTGGTCCGACGCACAAAGACAAAGACAAAAACAAAAAATGTTCCCTTCCGCCAAAATTGTCACAGGTGAAAAAATTCAACAACAGTGTGAGAAGTACTTTGGCACGCCGAGCGATTTTCTTTTCAATCCCAAGACGGGTCGAGATACATGGAAGCATCACGATGTCACCATCTGGAATGACGTCATCGATAACCCGAAACTGCTCTTTTGTTACTCCCGCAGTTTACCTTTTTTCGCTGCAAAAGTGCATCTTCTGAAAAATGAATTTGTTCTGGTCACCCACAACTCAGACCATTGTGTCGATCTCAACGATGAAAGTGTCAAAAGGATACTGAACAGTGGAAAATGCTTGAAATGGTTTGCACAGAACCTCGTATCCGTTAGCAACAATATTGTGTTACCTTTACCCATAGGTATAGCCAACAGTCAATGGCAGCATGGCAATCTGCAGGTGTTTGACGATGGTTCTTTGCACATGCACAATACAACAAAGACAAAGCCAATTTACTTCCAGTTCAAAATCCAAACTTGTCCGTCGAAGCGAAATGAGTGCTTTGCGAAAGTTGCACCGCTTGTCCCGTGGTTGCCATCAGTCCCCCCATCCGATAATTTGATACGATTGAAGGAATATCAGTTCTGCATTTGCCCTGAGGGAAATGGTCCAGATACTCATCGATTTTGGGAAGCATTATATGTTCGGACTGTTCCGATTGTATTGAAAAGCAATTTCATTGCCAATTTCCAAATGTATCATGTTCCGATGGTTGCCCTGGATAAATGGGAAGACCTCGCGACCACCATCTTGCGATATGAAGATTACGACTTTACTGATCCCGTCTTCCTGGGTTTGATTGACATGGATTTGTTGAGAGAATCGATTGTTGCATCGTCGACAACTCCAAGTGCAACGACTTAAAAATGGATCGGTCAGGAAATTCACAAAGTGGTTTCCAATCATGAAAAAGACAATTGTCCCCGTTGTTGCCGTCTATCGCGAACAGGGACCGACGGAAGAGGAATTCTGCGACCGCGCGTTTGTGGTTTTGCCTGTTCCTAAAGACAACAAGTGGCCGTCACACCAGGTGGCCTATTTCCAATCCTCGGGCAGATCCAATGCGTCTTCTTCTTCTTCGAATATCGATCGCGCAGGTACCTGGTTCCCCACCGTCGGGTTGCTCTTCGAAGAAGACGACCATCCCGTCCAAAAACGCGTACAAGTGAAAGACATCAATGGTTTCATTTGCAAGCGTGACTCGCTCTTTGATGGGCTGCCCTATTGGTGCATCAATATTGTCAGAGATATTCAGTTGTACAGTCCCCGGTTTGGCATCGTCGGCAAAGTGGCGACCTTTCTAGGCGATGACGCGGACATTCTTCCTGCGTCTGAATTGTTTTTGATGCTCGGCTCGTATTGCTACCGCTGGTGGCAGGTCCAACAAAGCGCGCAATTAGGCGGCGGTGTCTGGCACCAGTTTTTCAAGCTGCGCTTGTTCGTCTTGTCGTTTGACGTGGAAGATTTGGTCGGGGGAAATATTTCGCAGCGTCGCGAGCCTTTGGACAGTTTGACCGTGTTTGGGAGTTCCAGTATCATCGTGGATGATCATTTGGGCGACCTTTTGCCGCCTTCGGATGCTTGGGCCGTGCAGAGTACACTCAAGAGGATGGGAGCGACGCTAGACACGCGAGATAGTACAGTGCTGCGTGCGCTCTTGAAATGAATGTGAGAAAAATTGAAAACGGGAAAGAAGATGATTGTTTATGCAAAAGACACAAACACAAAGGAAAAAAACATGGAAAACATGTCCAAGACACAAATGAACAACGTCCTGACTCAGCTCGTGGAGACGTCACGATGCCAGTGCTGTGGGAACGTCCTGGACGGCTCTTGGTACAACCAAGAAAGGGAGGGCTTGGCCAGACCAAGCTTCATGCCACTGCACTATTGTTCTTTTGTATGTGAGAGGACGTTCCGTTCGCCATGGGGTTACCAAAGACGCGGATACAATTATAAGACCAAGTTTTGATGTTTTTTTGCATAAATTTTAACAAAATTAATTGAAGTTTACTATCCATTCTTGTTGAGATTTCCATCCAACCAGTTCGCAATATATGCTAACACATTTCATCTGAAAAAATTCTTGATAGCATTCCCGATATCCTTTGCAGCGTTTTGCGCTTGTGCGTCTTGCGTCGTTGGACTTGCTTGCGTCGGTGTTGTTGTCGTTGTTGTTTCTGCCGGTTCAGGTATAGGGGGAAAGTCGGCAAAGGTTTTGTTGTAACCTGCCAGTTGTCGCGCTTTCAAATCATCGAACTCACGTTGCTGCGCAGCCAAATTGGCTCGGACAGAGGCGTTGAAAGCACTTCTCGACGCAAGGGCGGCGCTTTTTTCATCCGGCGTGATCAGACCTGCCGAGACCTGGTATTCCAACGTCTGGTCTAGTGGTTTGGGTGGCTGCGGTTTCAGAGGCTGCAAAATGGCGTTGGCGGCATCGCTGCTTAGTTGTCGCTGTGCGACCAGGACGTCGAAGATTTTGGATAGGTCTGTGAACAGGATTCCGTTTTTCGCAGGATCCATCGTTTGTATCAGGTATTGGTCCACGATTGTCTTTTCCTGCAGCGTCATGGTGTTCTTCTGTAAGAGGCTATTCAACGTTGTTTGGATGCTGGCATAGGAAATGGGGCTGTCCATGACATCAAGACCCTCTGTTACCAGAGTAGACTGGTGCAGCATGATAAGAATTCCGGCAACGACGGCAATAATCAGTAGCCAAATAACAAAGTGATAATGAGTCTTCATTTTGTTATTTAATGAATCGCAAAAAAAAGCTACAGCCCAAAAAGCAAGAGATTCGAGCTTTGCAGCTGCGATGCCGCCAATTGCGTCTTCAAATTCGCCTGCTGGTCCAGAAGAGGTTGCAGCTTTGCATTGTAGGCGGCCAATTGACTTTGTGTATTGCCAGGCGCGTTCATAAAGTTTTGCAGGGTCGTGATTTGCTGATTCACCAGATCGAGTTGTTGGGTGATTTGCTGCTGTTGCAGTTGCAACGGCGTCTGTTTGGCCACCGCGGTTTTCATCAATTGATCCTGGGCAACGAGAGCCTGCTGAGAGGCTGCCACATTCTGTGCCGTTTTGGCCTTTCTTGCCGCCGCTGACGCAGATATGGGTGCCGTAATAGCCGCCTGCTGTTGTGCTGTCAGAGTATATATTCCACTGGCATCCACTGGGTTCAAAGACAGAGAGAAAGGATTAGAAGGTGTGGATGATGATGTTGTTTGTGCTTGAGCTTGAAGTTGCGTCAATTGTGTTTGCACCGTGTTCAGCTGAGTGGTAAGAACCGCCACCTGGTTGGTTTGGCCCTGTGCCTTGGCATCTTGCAGTTGCTTCGTGAGGTCTTGCAACTGGTTTTGATAATTGGTGATGTTTTGCTGCGTCAAGACCGTTTGCTGTGCTTGCAATTGTTGTTGCAATGCGTTCAATGAATTTTGCTGTTGTGCAAAGGCGGCTGCCGCATCGAGTTGTCGGTTGGTGATGGCTTGCTTTTGTGCATCGAGACCAGCGGATAACGCTGCCTTTGCTTCGGCAGTGGAGCCTTGCAACTTGGCCAATTGCCCCGTGATGTTGCTGCTCGTGTCTGAAAGCACCTTGGTGGCTGCGGTGGTCCAATCCGTGTTGAACGCCGGAATGATAAGCGCATTCAAAGAGGTGTCGATGGATGGCAAAGGGGAGGGGAAAAAGGCGCCCTGCATCAATGCCAGCAAATCCATGGCCACGTCCGGTGGCAAGACCGACTCGTTGACGGCCTGTTTCATGACTCGGTCGATAGAGGACCCAGAGATGATGGCGTTGCCAGATGGGTCGGTGGTGGACGCCGATGTCAACATTCTGTTCAATGCTCTTGCCTGATTGATGTCGATTTGCTGTTTTTGTAAGCTGTCTTGCACGGTTTGTAGAACTTTCGAGGCATCGAACATGGTGTTCGCGCTGAATGACATGGCTGAATTGGGCATCGGCATCAGACTCGAGAGGGAGACCTGTGAAAGAGGACCGGTAATTAGTGCTGGCACTCCTTGGATGCTTGTCTTCAGGCTGTTCGTGAGACCGACCAGGCTTTGGTATTTGGTCAGCGTCGGCTGGATCCACCCGCTGGGATTTAATTGGGAAGTGAGGGAGGAGATGGAGCCTGGAACGGTGGAAACCTTGCCGAAGAGATCGTTGACGTTGTTCAGAAAATCTCTGATTTTTCGGACGGTGTCAGAAGAGAGACTATCAAAAGCCTGTTTGGCTTTGTCGTATGCTTGCTCTGCTGCGCTTTTTGCTTGGTCAGCAGTGCCTTCAATATCCCTGGTGAAATCGTTCCAACTGTACCCTTCAAACAATCTCCTTTGTGCCTTCTCGTACACATAATATGTGACGACAAGGAGCGTCGATAAGATAACTGCAATCAAAATCAGCTGCTTCCATCGAATGATCATTCGCTTCAATTAAAACTACAACAATACATTATTTTTGTTGCTGTGAAAGTTTCTTTACAGTGCCGCGGCAGCAGAGGAATACAATTTTTGAGCAGCTGTCTTTGCATTGGAAAGGAAAACAGAAGCGTCATTCGCAAGCGTTGCAGAAGTGTTAGAAGCGTCCGCAGCAGCGGCTGCGTCGTTAGCCGACGTTGAGGTCACCGAAGAGGAAGAAGGTGGCGATGACGACGAGGAAGAACCGACTCCAAGCGTCTGTCCAGCGGGAACCACCAGATATTTGTCAAAGAGATCAGGAATGCCATTGAAGGTCGACTCCAATCGGTCGAGACCACCGAGGAATTGGTCTCCTAAACCCTTGAGTTTTCCAGTGACCTTGTTTTTCGCGTCCGTCACACTGCTTCCGATCTTGCCGAAATTGGAACTGATACCACCGACAGAGTTGAGCAATTTATTGACACCTGTCGTCAAGTTGCCTGTGTTGCTGGTGAACGTGGTGAGGGCTTTCTGCTGGGCATTGTAAGCGTCGGTCATGGTTTTTTTGGCGTCCTGCAACACCTGTTGCCATTGTGTGCTGAAATCGGTGAGACCCTCTCGTTTTCGGGAGTCGAGCCACCAATAAAGCAGGCACAGAGCCACTAACAGTGCAATCATCCCCATCAAAATTTGTGCTTTATTGAGTCGTTTCGCCATTTTCATTCGGAAAAAAAAAGGTTTTAATCGCTCTGCTGTTATTGCAAAGCAAAAAAAGATCAATGGACGACATTCTGTACTTGGCACACGTGACCATGTCTGACATCCAAGGAGACCATTTGGAGGTCTCTGGAAGTGCCGCGACGCAATTTCCAGGTGTCTACTTCTCTGTGATCACCGTGCACAACAGAGAGAAGGAAGTCCTGCACATGGGCGATCGGGTGCTCCTCTTTTCCAAGGAATTGTTGGTCTCTACGGACCGCTACCACCTGAATTTGCAAGACAACAACGGCGGCATCTGTGAAGGCAACACATTCTTGCCCGAGCGGCTAACAGAGTATTTGGCAGCATTGAAAAGAATCGCGACAGGGGAGGACAAAATGCACTTGTGCATGAACGAGGTAATTTTCCATGACCGAGTGCCCATGGAATTCTGTCGGAAGCGCATTCGTCGACCCTTCGGAAGACCGAATCGCGAATTCTTGCCATCTGCTCTGTAAGACGTGGACTGCAATTTTTTTTGTCCGAAAAGAAGAAGTGGCAAAAAAATCAATTTGGGTTATGAAGAAATTAATTGCTGTGCTTCGAAAGCAATGGGTACTCTATTTTTTGAGTGCCGTGTTGGTTGGTCTCATTGTCTACAATCTGTATCATCTTTTTAGTGTAAAGAAGAGAGAGGGTCTGGACGACCCGGCGAGAATGATCCAAGATGCGCTGGACAAGTTGGGCAACATGACCGGGATTGTAAACGACATTCCAGGCAAGCTTTCGGAGTTTGGCACAGGTATCAAAAATTTACCACAAAATGTGGGCGCACCCTTTGTCAATTTCGGCAAAAAATTAGACAGTAGCATTGGCGCCATTGGAGGTGCCGTGACGAGCATCCCAAACGACGTGAAAGATGCCATGAAACATTTCCTCGATGATGTCGAGAACACCATGGTGGATTTCGGTAATGATATGAACAACAATTTTCAAAAAGGTCTGGTGGCCGTGACGAATGAAGCCAACAACATGAAGTCCGACATGAACAACGTCTTTCAAGGCGGTCTCCATGCCGTCGTGGACCAGGGAAACAGCATGGCCAAACAGCTGACCGACGTCTACCAGACCCAGACGAATCAAATGGGTTCCCTCTTGAACAACTCGTTCAACACGGGTATCAACACATTGGTGTCTAGTGGGAATCAGTTGACGAGTGACTTGACGACAGCGTTTAATAACGAGATCCAGAGTTTGCAGCAGTCAGAAGCCGCTTTCTTGAACAAACTGAGTGCCGGATTCGACTCCCAACTGAAGCAAGTGACGGATACCACCAACACGTATTCGAACACCATCAAACAGACATTTGACCAGCAGGTCAAAGCTCTTTCGGATGGACAGAAGCAATTTACAGGACAAGTGGAAGGCAAATTCAATGCTGCCATCGCAAAAGCCGACGATGCTGTCAAAAGCGCCAACAAAATCGCCGACAGTTTGAACGATCAGATCAAAACGGCCAACACGCAATTCCAACAGCAACTTACAAACGCCGCAAACCAGGCGTCCTCCTTGGAAAATCAACTGCAGATACAGTTCAACAATGCCCAGAAGGCAATGACCACTGCTTTCGACACCTCCATTGGTCAAGTGAACCAGGGCATCTCAGACGTGAAAGGTTTGTCAACAAAGTTGTCCTCGGAATTTTCCTCCAAGCTCACCGAGTTGGAAAACGAGGCGAATGATTTGAAAGGCAGCTTGCAGGGAGCGTTCAATTCCGCCATCGGTCAAGCGACCGATTTATCGAACAAGGCGGCCACCATGGGCACCACCGTGTTGGGTCAGTTCCAAGCCGGCGTCAACAGCATTAATACTGCGCAGGGCACCATCACCAGCAATTTGAACAAATTGAATGTTCCGATGAGCCAATTGGGCACTGTCAACTCGATCATAGGTGGCATTCCGCAACAGTTGACGACAATGGGGTCGCAATTGACCACCGCCACGAATGGAATCTCAGACTTGCAGAACAAGATGGGGGACAAAATTGGCACCATTACAAGCTTCGCGACGTCGTTGCCAGGTACCATCGAAGGCAAATTGTCGGATTTTGCCGGTACTATTAACGAGTCGGTAACGAACGCTTACACCCAGGCTCAGGGGACCATCGATGGGCAATTCAATACGTGGCTCGGTGATTTCAAGGACCTCGCAGGTTCTGTGTCAGAGGATATCCAGAAGCATTTTGAGTCGCAGACAAGTGTTCCGTTCGGTCAGATATCCAAACTGGGTGGCGTCTTGGACAAGATCAAGCAGGGTGTTGAGGAAATTCCGCAAGACGTCGAAAACATTATTGGCGACATTGAGGGTATTCCAGAGCAACTGAAGGGCAAATTCCAGGTTCTGGGTGGCACGATCGAGGGTAAGACGAGAGACGTACTGAATTCAGCAAAAGATTTGGAAGAGAAACTGGTGGAGAAGTTGAAGACGTTCGGTGAAGGCATCGAAAAGGTCATGACGACCAAGGTACTGGGCTTTTTCAAGAAAGCGGGGGATATTTTGAAAAAAGCACTCGTCGACCCCATGGAGACCCTGTTTACTGGTTTGGGTAACGTGTTCAAGCAACTGTTCAAAATAATCATGATGATCATCAACAAAATCGTGGGTCTACCCGGTTGTATGTTTTTTTATTTAATGGATTCGATTACACAAATGATAAACAGCATTTTGAAAGCGATTTTGCCTTCGTTTTTGATGAGCTTCCTACGAACCATATATAACTACACACTGAATCCTGTGTTGGACTTTGTCGGTTACAACAAGGCACTGAACAATTGCGTGTCTTTCAACACGAAACAATATACCGACGAAATGGTGAAGAACTTCAACAAGATCGGCGATGCGTTTACCAAGGACTTTGGCCGGATCGATTTCAGTGCGCTGGGCAGGATATAGAAACGCGCACGAGTTTGGTCGTGAGCCAGACTCCGATGGACATCCACATGTGATTGATGGCGGAGCCGCCGTTATAAATGACCCAACGCAAAGCAGTGCAATGGGGTGCCTGAGTGAAAAAGACGGATTTGACGAATCCAAAGAAACTGAGTTCTGCACATAATCTCGAGTACAAATGGGAGGCGAGATAATGAATGACGATCCAAAAGAAGAAAGCACCGGCGATGTCCACGATCCAAGAGGCGAATGTGAAGATGCTGTCTCGAATGTTCATTCAAAAGAGACGAAAATAAAAAAAACAATGGCGTAACACATGGAATGGTTTTTAGACTTTTTTCTGTGAAATGAAAATTTTAATTTTCGAACTGGTGTATCGGTTTTTGTTTTTATATTTGTGAGTTTGTTCAGAATACGGCTTGACGAGATGCCTTTGTAGCTCAGTTGGTTAGAGCATACGCTTAGTAAGCGTAAGGTCTTGGGTTCGAACCCCAACAAAGGCTTTCATAGCCAATTATTTTGTGTCTGTCTCGTGGCTTCTTTCTATCACTGTGTTAACCATGTGCTCCACCAAGTCCAACAACTCCGACCTGTCCCCATCATCGCGGCTGTAAATCGTCGTCAAATTCGGACAGTCGTCCTCTGACTTCGGCGAAGGTGTCGCTGTTGCCAAATTCAGGGACAGAGGAAACGAGTCCATGCTATCGACGCTTCGCAACATCGACTTCGTATGGATACTGTTCTTCAGGTCTTGTATCAAAGCGCGATCCATGGAGTTGTGCTGTTCTTCCAAGACAGCTCGCATGAGTGCCTTTTTTTGAGTACTACTTGGCTGGTGCAATTCGTCGTCGAAATGGATGTCGTTGCTCACCTGGCTGAACAAGAGCTGGACCTTGTTCGAGAAACGCTTCCAGTATTTGGCATGCAGGCGATGAAAAAAGTCGAGGTAAGAGAGGAACAACTGCATCTTCTCTCGCACCGTGTACAGGTTGTATTGAAACGCGTGCACAAAGTTGTCGATGTTGAGACCGCTAGTGTTCTTCTTGCGATGAGATCGCAAGGCGAGCTCTTTCGCGCCGATGTGCCGATGAATTCCCAAGATCAACAATAAAATAGCCGCATGCAGCTCTTTTAAAATCTCGTTGTCGTACTGCTTGTACGGTTCTAAATCTTTGTAGACGGGGTAAGCGTGGAAAACGATGCCGGCGGCGCTGCTGTCGATCTGAAGCTCTTTTTCGATATAGGTGACGATGATCTGATACAGCTTGTAATATTCGCAATACATGCGGTTGTTGATCGACAGGTAGATGCGCCACATGTCGTCGTATTCGATGTCGAGGAGGCGTCCCTGGTACTTCAGAGAGTCCAGGCCGAAAACAAACGCATTGTATTGGCTGTTTTCTTTGACGAAGGATTCATAGATCTCTTTCAACTTCTCAATTTTCGTCTTCAGAGTCTCCAAATGCACCAAGACATCGTTGCGTACATTTCCGAGCTCAACAAACGCCTCTTTCAACTGTTCGCCGGTCTTCTCAATAGAGGTAGATGGATCAAACATTGCTGAAATTTTTGGTGAGATTGACAGATCTGAACAAAAAAAGCAACACCCAATAAAAATAAGCCCCCCAAGACTGTTTCCAATTTCCATTCCATAAAAAAAACTCTGCGTGTAGTCCAAGCAAGAATGGAAGATAGCAGCATCATCGACGATGACCAAACCAAAACGCGCAGATTCGCCTGGACGGTAGAGCACGAACGCATTCTTGTCGAATGGGCCGACAAAGCCATGTGCTTCCGATGGCTGCACTCCAAGGCCAATGCCATGTATACTACACTCAATGCCTTGTATACGATCCCAGTGATTGTGATCTCCACGCTGACCGGCACGGCCAATTTCGCACAAGAGCGTGTGCCCGAAAATTTTCAGAACTATTTCGCCATGATCGTCGGTGGATTCAACATTTTAGCGGGCATAATCACAACCGTCCAACAGTTCCTCAAAATTACGCAGCTCAATGAGGCGCATCGCGTCAGTAGTATCGCCTGGGACAAGTTTTACCGGAACATCAAAATCGAGCTGGCCAAGCATCCCGACGAGCGCATGGACGTGACCCACATGATCAAGATGTGCAAAGAGGAGTTCGACCGCTTGATGGAGACGAGTCCCATCATTCCCGACAAGGTGGTCGAAGAATTCAAAACATCGTTTGCCGGGGCGGAACTCTTCGACGTGATTGCCAAACCAGAAATTTGCGATGCCCTCTTTCCAACCGACAAATACCGCAATCCTTGGTTCTCCGACGAAAATCAAGAAAAACAACGGCGCCAACTCGCGGACACGTTGCGCTTACGACAACAACAAGAACTCGATCGGGTGGAGCAAGAAAAAAAGAAAGTGGAAGATTTCAAACAAGAATTTTTTCGGTTACATTATCGCTGGCCATTGGACAACGAGATTATTGATAATTTAAAAGACAGCATGGAAGTGGCTACGTTACAGAAATACATTATGCTGTTGAGAAGTGACATTGCCAACCCGGATGGGCCTGAAGAGGCGCCGCCTGTTTAACGCTGCGCAGAGGATCGACGCTCTTCAAATCGATACACAAGCACACAGAATGATACATCTCGGAAACTTTGCGCAAGGCATCGTTGCAAAACTCGGTTAACACATCCACCTCGTTCAGAATCGCCTCGAAGGGCGGCCGTGCTGTCGCCGCCAGGACCAGAGGCGAAGCGGACAACTGCGCATGCAAATGCTCCAAAATGTCTACGACGCTGTCGCAGAAGGTCGTCAGGATGTTGAGGATTTCGGTCCTCTTCTCGTGGTCTTTGTGGCGTTGCTGCAGTTTTTTCTTGAGCACTGCCTCGCTCAAGTATCCACGCAAAAACTGGACGCGCAGCTGCTCGTTGCCTCTTTCCAGGTCGATGCGATACAGGGGCACTTGCTGCAACACCATGTGAAGCGTGGCACGACAGATGCCGTCGAAGCGGCGTTCCATGTCGTTCCAACCACGGGCGTGCAATTCGCGTTTGATTTGGCTCACTAATTGATAGGCGAGAGTCCGAATGCGTCCTTGCTCCCCTTGGCAGAGGGCACGATTCTGATTGTTGTTGTTGTTGTTGTTGTTGTTGTTCGTGTGTCCTTGCTGGCGCATTCTTTCTTCTCTCTGACGCATATACTCAAAGTAATGCGGATTGTGGATGTCGCGTGTGATCAGCTCGCCCGTGCGCCAATGAAAGGCGGTGTGGCAATTGGTGCAGTACATCACATTGCAGCCGTCCACTTTGAAAATGCCGGTGGCGCAACTCGGACACGGTTTGGTATTTTGCACAAGCAGCTCGGCGGTCGCTTTGTCTTCCTCTTTGCACACATGGTCCTCCGAGTCGTTTTTGATGACGTGGCAGTCTTTGCAGGTGAACCGCTGGCAGAGTCCGCATTTCCAGGCCGTGCTGAGGTAACCGCGGCATTCCTCGGCTGGACAGGCCCTCACGAATCGTTGCTGATGACGTGTCGCTTCATCTTCTTGTTCCCCCTGCGCTGGAGCACGACCGGTTCGGAGTTCGTACCGAATGTTTTGCTGAAGGAGGTGCAGTTCCCTGAGGCGGTTGGAGATTTGTTGTCGCCTGGTTTTGGATTGCGCCTTGAAAGCGGCCAGTTCCTCTTTAGTGATGGATGTATACCCCGCTTTGATGGATTCCTGCATTTGTTTGATTTTTCCACTGATGCCGGCGGACTCTCTTCGCAGCTGACGGTATTCGTGGATGTTGTCAGAGTATTGCTGCTCCAGCTGTTCGGCGCGGATAGCGCGTTCCACGATGGGCATGGTCGCGGGAAGCATGGCCCTTTGAAGCTCCAAAAAGATGGATTCGCGATGGTCGCGCAAGGTTTGGGTCAAAAATTTTTTGGTGAAATGCTCACAAATGAAAGCGCGCGACCAGGTTTTGTTGCAATTCGTGTTCATGCAACGCAGTTCGGCATGGTTGTTGGACAAGAAAAAGCGTTCGCAACACGTTCGACAAGCATTGAATTCGCAATGGGAGCAACGGACGGGAGTCCGGGTTTTCCGATTGAATGTCTCTGCACATATGTTGCATGCGGACACATTCTCTTGATGGAGTGACATTTTGTCGGTTTTTTTTGTTTTTTTTGTCACACTTTTTGAGTTTAAGTGGGTTCTCCAGAAAGACACCTTCAGAATAGGAGTCCGAAGGGGAGGGGTGTTAGAGTTTGTGGGGAATTTGTTAGTTTTTCTCTTTTTGGAAAACCCTTCGAAGTGCAAGAAACATTGGTTGCAAACAGGTTGGATAGAAAAGTTGGAGGGTTTTGGAAAATCGTTATTTCTAACAAATTTGAAATGATTCTAACAAAGGCCCGCCTCCGCCTTCGTCGGGGGAAAGAGAAGGGGTGTTAGAATTGTGGGGAAATTTGTTAGTTTTTCTCTTTTCGGAAAACCCTTCGAAGTGCAAGGGACATTGGTTGCAAACAGGTTGGATAGAAAAGTTGGAGGGTTTTGGCGAATCGTATTTTCTAACAAATTTCCAACAAAACTAACAACAATCATTGATGCAGCTTTCTCTGTTAGCCTCCTTCAAAAATGAAACCTGGAATCTACGCGAATGGTTGGAACATTATGTCTGGCAAGGGGTCACGCGTTTTTATTTGATCGACAATGGAAGCACCGACAATCCAATGGATGTCGTCGAGTCCTTTCGCCAGAGCAGACCTGACATTTCCGTCTTTGTCTATTCCTGGAGTGCACCCCATCGGCAGCGCGAACATTACCAGAAGGCCATTGCGGAAAACCTGGATGGCATTGTTGAGAAAAGCGAGTGGATCCTGGTCTGTGACCTGGACGAATTCTTGTTCAGCCGAGTGCCAGGCAAGCGACTATCGGATTTGGAATTTCCCAGCGATGGCGACGTTGTCCGCGTCCACGAAAGAGTGTTCGGATCCGACGGACACGAAAAGCATCCAAGGGGAAACATCCGACGTGCTTTCCTGCATCGACGTCCTGGCCTCGGCTACGAAACCAAGTATTTTTTTCGACCCCAAAGGGTGAAGGAATTGAACATTCATCAGGCCGACGATGCTGGTATATCCGTGTCGTTCTTGGACGACAAAATCGGCTTCAATCACTACCAAATTCAATCGTTGGACTTTTATCGCCACATCAAGATGACCAGGGGAGACGGGTGCTGCGGAGCTCTGGACACATCCAGGAACATGGAATTGTTTTCTGCTCTAGACAGTGAAGCCACGTGTTACGACGACGAACTGGTGCGCCTTCTTTGATGTTGTTGCAAAAATTGAAATAGAAGGAGTGCTTGATAGACAAGCAAGACAGGAAAGCAAAACATTCATTCAAAAAATGTCAAAACCAATCATTGTATCGATCGACGGCAACATTGGGTCGGGGAAATCTACCCTACTGAAACAGTTGCAAGATCGTCGAGCCTCGCAAGAAGAAATAGTGTTTGTCAAAGAACCCGTCGATGAATGGGCTAGCATTCGCGACCTGAATGGCAGGACAATGTTGGAAATGTTCTACGAAGACCCAGATACGTACGCTTTCTCTTTCCAAATGATGGCGTACATCTCTCGACTCGCTGTCTTGAAAGAGACCATTGAAGGGCATCCCAAGGCGCGTGTCATTGTCACCGAACGAAGCCTGTTCACGGACAAGCATATTTTTGCGGAAATGTTGTACCAAGCTGGCAAGATCAAGGATGTCGATTTCCAGATTTATTCACGGTGGTTCAATGTATTCGCGAAGGAATACCCGGTCAGCAAAACGGTCTATGTTAGAGCCAGCCCAGAGACTTGCGCCGACCGCATTCGGCGGCGTGCCCGCGATGGGGAGTCGGTTATCGATTTGGCCTATTTAAGAGACTGTCATGAATACCATGAAGCGATGATTCGAGAGCACACACGGGGACAAGAGCTGCTTGTCTTGAATGCCGATCTGGACATGGGCGAGCCGGGCGTTCAAGAGGAGTGGATCCGGAAAGTGCTCGATTTCCTCTGTTGGATACAGTAGTAGTAGTAGTTTTGCATTTTGTGTCGAAAAATTGAATTTGTAAAATGTAATTTGTGATTAGAAACCCCAACCAGATGTTTCGAACTTTCTTGTCATTTTGAAATCCACCATGAGAAGAAAGAGATTGCCTACAACCGAGGAACACGATTTCCGTGTGCGAATCGCTATTTTCGATGAAAACCGCGCGATCACCAACGAAGAGAGAGTCATCCGGCAAAGCCTGCTCCATGGAAAATTGTTTGAGCATTTGTTAGAAGAAGAGTTCCGGGAAGACGACGTTGGAAGCTTCGAAGTCCTGGCTGCTGACGACGAGGTCGGAGTGGGTGTGCGTCAACAAAGCAAAGAATTGCGGCTGCGAAGATCGATGCTCTATTCCGAATTCAAAGAGAACGAACATGCTCTCTATTTTCGGCAGCATGGTGAGGAGCTCATGAGCTTGCAAGAGTTGAAAGTCATGACGGAACGAATCCGTTTCCGATTGGAACAATTCTTAGGATACGGGTTGCAAGACCCAGTTATGTATATAGAAACAGGTCGTATTTCCTGACATTCCTTCTTTTGTTTTGAATTGCCTTGCCTTGCCTTCCCTGTAAAGAATTTTAAAAAATGAACCATCAAAGACCTCCACGTTGTGTGGACTGCAAACATTATCGCGCCGATCCCAAAATGTTTTGTTACGATCGAGCTGCCTTTTCATACAATAGTCAATGCAGACGTTTTGTCGACTACAACAAGGTGCATGGCGGCATTCAATATTTGGCACCGATCGTGGCACGCAAATTTCCCGAAAAGTGCGGTCACGAAGGTTGGGGCTTTGAAGCGTCCGCGTCGCATTGGCTAACAAAACGGGCAAAACACGGTTTGTTAGTTGCGTATCCAACGCTCATCGGTGCCTCTTTGGTGGCGTGGATCGCGTTTCGCGTTTTCTGAAAAAAAAATTGAAATGGGTGCGCAAAGACAGAAAAACGGGTTCCAAATCTTATCCAGGATCGAAAAGTTTCGTTTTTAAAAAAAAATGAAGAGAACCATTGGTGAATTGACCCAAGAGGTCCATGCTATGGACATGGGAGAGATCGAGACGGAACTCTTCAAATATTGTTTTGACGAGGCGCTCATCATGAATGGGAACGGCTGGTTGTCGTTGCGTGACCTCTTTCTGTATTTGGCCGAGGAGATGCCACATATCGTTCGCACGGTGTTGCGGCGACGGAAACTTCCCAAGTTGTTCACTTTTTTTATACGCGATAGTGACGTGGATCGATCGATTGTCGGACGGAAAGAGGGAACCACGTTGCCGCGAGAGAAATGGTGCGTATTGGATTTGTTGTGTCATGGACGTTCGTATTGCGACCGATACGACAAGGACCTGGAAAGTACGTATCGAGTGAACCTGCCCATCCATCGCCTCAAGCGTGATCATCTCATGCTGAATTCACATTCTACTGTCTTTGACGTGGTTTGCGATTTTGACTCATCGCGGTGCAAACGCGAGAATTTGCTTCGAGACAAAGCCAGAGAAGCCATGGAAGAGTTCGTGTCCATCTTGATGAATCATCGGTCGGATATTTATTGCGATGATGCGTTTCACAACCGCAAAAAAAACACGTCAGGCTTGGTCGAAGACGGATTTTTCACTCTGCCTTGGCGAAATCTATGTGAGCCGGTGATTCACGAGTTGTTGGTCTTTCAGCGTTTGCAACGGATGACGGAGGGCTCTGTGGCAGGGTCCATGGTGTTGGACAATTTGTTTGAGCTTATTTTTGAGTATTTTCGCTTGCCGAGGTGGGGAACAAAGAAAGAGGATTGTTGGAAGTCGTCGGCGATACACAAATTGTTACCCTACCATTCTTTCAAAGACGCGGTTCCTGTCGAAAAGTGAAAATTATTTTGCATTTTCTTCTCTTTTTTGTTTACTTTTGATGTGTGTGTGTGATTTGATATTAAAAAGTTAAAACGAAAAAATATAAATATCGCATTTTCGTCTTTTCGTGTTTTCGTCTTTTGTCAATGTACTTTGTGGCTGCCAAACGCACCTTCCCCAAAAATGTTCGAAGCTGGTTCTGCCAAGATGTGCCGTGTCGTGTACGTCCGAGTAATACAAACCCTGCGCAAGTGGTGTTGAAGGCGTTGGACAGCGACGCTACCAATGTCAGCCGCGAGTTCGTGGAAGAACATTTCCGACCTCTAACATGGGACGACCAATTCGTTTACGTGGAGTCTTATCCCAATGGCCGCGTGCCGATTTCCGAATTCGACGTCCGACAACTCATCAGTGAGAATGAGCTGTTGCGGCATTTCTCTGGCTGTTCCAAGCCGATTCGCGACCTGTTGTCCAAAGCGCATTGGGACAGTTATATGGCTAAGGGATCGCTGTACTGTTTAACGGTGAAAGAGTATCGCGATTTGACCAACCGCTTTGATCCTTCCGATAGACAAGAACCAGAACCAGAACCAGAAGTGGAGGAAAAGCAAGAGTCCGATGCAACCGCAACAGCGAAGAAACGACAAAACTTGTTGAAACGCGTTGGCTCCCCCTATTTTAACCGACGCACGCGTGCTGCGAACCCGGTTTCTTGCGATTACGACACGTTTCGCGAAACCCCGAGCTACCCAGCCCCGATCGGCATCCGAAAAGAGGACTTTGCGTTGCCCAGCGAACAGAATGAATTGTTGCGCCTCCTCTTGTCGCAGCTTTTTTCCTGTCGCAATGCACCCGAATGTCCAGCGTCTTTGGTGAGCAAGTTGGGGCTTTCGATCGTAAAGGACTGTCATACGTGCCTCTGGTGCGGAGAGGTCGTCGACTTGTTGGAACTGGACCAGTCGTATTGCTCGAAACAGCATTCGATCAATTTGTGCCATCGTAATCCCTCTTTGGGTACGCACGTTGGCAACGTGTATTTTGGTCATGGGGACTGCAATCGTGAGCAAGGGGGGTATTCGGAGGAGGAAAGAGTGAATCAAATTCTCCGTTTAGCCAGATCCAACCCAGCGCATCTTGAGCGACTCATCGTGGGTCTCGACTTAAAAAAAGGATCAGGAGAAAACAAAACATAATATACCATGTCCGCGTTCTTTGTGTATGTTTTGGAGTGCAGTGACGGTGCCACCTACGTAGGTGCTACGATGGATTTAGACCGACGCTTGCGGCAACACAACAAGGAAATCCAAGGAGGGGCGCATGCAACGGGCGTCAAGGTTGGACGTGGACACACGTGGCGACGCGCCTGTTATGTGAGTGGGTTTCCCGATTGGCAGTCAACACTGCAATTCGAATGGCGTCTGAAACAGTTGGCCAGAAAATTGCACGGCAGGGAATCGTCGCCCATTGCGCGCCGGCTGATTGCGTTGAAACAGTTGCTTGCGATGGATCGGTCGACGAGTAGGGCTATTCCCTTTCAGGAATGGCTGGCGCCTCCCGAGGTGCACTTCGAACACGACGACGTTCGCGATCTCTATGAGGAGATCACTGTTTCTTAGATGTCGTGTCGTTTTTTTTTATTTTAACAACAGAAGAAGGAAGAAAAAATGTCAGGAAGTGTGAACAATGCTCTCTTTGGGCCTTTAGGCAGTCAATACTGCGCTCTTTTTTATTGGCTGGCGTTTTTCGCGCTTGTCATGATCATTGTAACGGTGCTGGGTACCATGTATATCGGTTTCACGACCAAGAAATGGTCAATGGTCCTCGTTAACCTCTTTCCTTTGGTGGCCGTCTATGGACTAATGTATTTCCAAAACCGTATCTTTTATAGCATGTGTTCACGCTCTTTGCAATAAGACCATTTGTTTCTGAGGCAATTAAAATTTAAAAAATCAGAAGTTGCAAAAGAAAAAAAAACGAGTTTTTTTTGTTTTGAAACATCTTTTAAAACCATGGACATCAGACACGGACCCGAACAGATATTGACCGATGTATCGTCTTACAACAGCAACAGCAATTTGTCTGACTCTGCTTCTATTTCAGGAAGTACCTTGACCACCAATTTCGACAAAAGCGCCACAGCCACTATCGTGTCCTATGCGCCGACGATGACGACCACACCGACTGTAAAGCCACCGATTGTGAAGCCGCCGACTATGATGACGACACCGACGGCGACAACAACAATCAAGAAAAAAATGGATAAAATTTTGGATATCGCCGTCATTTGCGAGGAATTCTCCCCTCTCCAGGTGGCTTGTGACGATGACAACGTGACCGTCCTGGACGATATCCACATTTCTTTGTCGGTCTTCAAGAAATTGTTCTACCCGTTTGGCGAGAACTTCGGCATCAACAAGGACGTCGTCAACAACCAAAAAGCATTGATGGATTACATCTCTTTCCAATCCGCTTTGCGAACCGTGAATACGCGACCGTTTGACCTGTTGGAGGTCATCATGAGCAACATCGAGTCGGACCTGAATGTGTCACGCAACGCTTTCACCACATCCTCTCGTGTTGAGCTCGTCAATGAATTTTTGCGCCTGAAATCGCTTTGCGACCTGAATTGTTGTAGTGTAGCTGCTTCGTTGCCCTGGTCTAGCGTCGAAGAGATCATGTCCAACTTCCAAAAGAGCAACCCAGACTATACGGTTCAACCCGTCTTCATCATCAGCATCCAATTCAAGACACCCACACCTGGCGTCAAACCGACCACGGTAAAATTCGTCTACAAAATAAGCGACGAGGCATAAAAAAAGAAAAAAAAAGGAAGGAAGGATGAGCGACTTGGATTTGAACATTTACAGCTACTCTTTTGAGGACTTGTTGAGTATTTTTGGCCTGAGTATTCCTGACGAGAAGGACGGATATGATAGGTGCAAGGAAAAAGTCGAACGCAAAATCCGGCTCGTCGAAGACCGGGTCGACGACCCAGACATTTTGAATTTCTATCGTCAGACGAGGAAAATCCTGTTTACGGTCTACCATCTGCTCGACAACGACCGCATCGTCCCCAATGAAATCGGTTCGGTGGTGCGGAAAATCAAAGACACCGACGACTTTGTCCTGTTGAACGAAGACGAACTCGGCAACAAGGTGTTGAACAGGCCGAATTACAACACGCGTGTCATCCATCCCATCGTGAAAGACATGAAGACGAATGTGGTGGCCGATACCTTTGTGAATGCGGTCGCGCCGGGCGTCTTGAACCCGGTCAAACGCGTCACGCAGATTCAGAATTTGAATCTGAACACATGCTTCCGACACAATTACTACCAATCCAATCCGAGCAATTTCCTGTACCTGTTGCCGGTGGAGATCAAGAACGTGGTATCGATGCGTTTGGTGTCGATCGAGTTGCCCAATTCCTGGTACCTTTTTTCAAGCGCACAGCATAACAACGTGTTCTTTATTGAAAGTGGTGGGACGACGTTCAAGATCGTCATTCCAGACGGCAATTACGACATGGACACACTGCAAACCTTCTTGAACACGACCTATTTTGATGAAAGTGGCACGGACACAGCGTTGAAGTCGTTGCATTTTAGCATCGACCGCCAGAATTTCAAGTCGCGTTTCGAAGTTTTAGCGGAAGAAGGGGGCGAGTTTCACTTCCGTTTCGTGCAAGAGATTTCGCAAAACATCATGAACACGGCTGGATGGATCCTGGGTTTCCGTTTAGGACTGTATCCAAGGATTTCGGAGGTACTTGTGTCCGAGGGTCTGTTCGACGCCGGAGGCGATCGTTACGTGTTTGTGGTGCTGAACGACTACCAATACAACAACAACACGCAAAACACGGTGTGCTTCGATCAGAGTGTGCTGAATGAAGATGTGTTGGCCAAGATCCCCATGGTGAATGGTAAGCTGTCGCTCGTCGTAAATGACAACCACTGCCCATTGTCGAAAGTGCGTCAGTACACCGGACCGGTGAACATATCCAAGCTGCAGATCAAGTTGCTGGACAAATTCGGCACGCCGATTGATCTGAACAACATGGACTATAGCTTGACGGTGGAACTGGAAATTCTGTACGAGAGTTTCAACTTCTCACACGTGAGCACATGAGAAATGTCGCCAAGAAAATCGGAATTGCTTAGTCACGATAAAAAATTTGGTAAAAATACAAAAAAAACAAACAAAGCAAAATGACTGATCGCGAATTCAAATTCGGTGCTCTCGAAGCCGTTCACGACCTAAACAGAGACTACGAGTCAAGACACGCTGCTTGGTCCAACAGCAGTCCCAACCACGCCCACCCTGACGCCAGACACAAGATCATGCGTTTCTACATGAACGAAGAGCAGCTCAAAGAGCGTGGCCTCATTATCCCCACCCCTTCATGGACTCCCTACAACACTCTTGAATTAGTGCACTTCACCATCGCTGCCCAGGACGGTACCTCAACTGTAAAGTACGAGGCTGATGGCCAGGTCGGCATCATGTTCCGTGAGGCTCAGGCCCAGGGATGCTTGGCGGGCAAGGGATTCATTGCTTTCAAGCTTAATCTCGCTGAGTTTGATGACATCACTGGACTTGGTGGTGTTCCTAAGGTTGCCGCTTTCCAGCTCCGCGAGGTTCCCGGAAATTAAACGTGTTTCCCTTTTTTTTGGATAAAAATCAAATTCCTTTCTTGTTGATTGATTTGTATCGTTGTATATCTACAACATGTGTAGGACTCCGCGTTCCACCTTGTCGTAATCGGCGTCTGGTGCGCGCATGAGCCGGTCGATGGTTGTTAGAATGTCCTCGCGATACGTCTCTCCTTTCAGGCGCGAGGGTTTGCCCAGGATTTGGTCATAGAGCTCGTACTCGGGTCGTAGCTTAACGAAGGTGGTGCGATAGACCATGGAAATCAAATTCAGAGAGGCATTCGAGGATGCAGACGAAGTCGTGGTTTTGGACCTTTTTTCCCAATCTTCCAGTTGCGTGTGCTGCTCATGAATCACATGGAACAGTTGCAAGAGTTCGCGATAGATCGACAAGTCTTCTGACCCGGGCAACCCGTCCAATTTAGCACGGAATTGATCTGCTAAAAACAAATTCTTTCGAAATTGATCCCATTGTTTGGAGACGAGTGGAAGGAGCAATTTTTGACAGATGCGTCTCTTCAAGAGCCTTTGTGCTTCGCTGTGATCGTCTCGAAAGGCAAACGCCTTGCCAGACAAGTGATGTGGATGAATCGTCTCTTTGCCAGTGAGAGAGTGTGTGTTGTTGTGCATTGTTTAGGGATCTTGCAAGAAAAGCGGCTTGTACTTCTGACAGGTCTGTCCTTTTTCTTGTTCTTCTTTTCTGACGATGGATTCTTTCTTGTGCGGGTAATGATGATACACGTCGTGTTTGACATGGAGTGGCATTTTCACTTCTTCGTCTGACATCGGTGTCTTTGTCTTTGTGTTTGTACTGCTGGTTTTACTGCTTTCTTTGCTCCAACTGCTTATGCTGCTGTTCATATTACTACTTCTTGTGCTCTTGTCGACGCTTTGAATGCTTCTCGAGTAGGAGTAGGACAAGTCTGTAAAAGAGTCGTCGTCGTCGAAACGGGGCGAAGAAGAATAATACTTTTTTTCAGACGCTTTGTTGGTTTGGACCTGACTGTTGTTATTGTTGTAAGAACAAGGCCGACACCATTTTGCCAGCGGCAACGAACCAGGAAAGGTGATGAATCTTTCGTTGCTTGGCGCTTTATCCCGTCCGTCGATGGTTACTGATGGTGAGCAGGTAAGAGATGGAGTGTTGAAACGAGTGCTTGTGTTCGCCTGTACGATACACCGTGTGGGATTCAGCCGGACAGGCGGTTGTTGAGAATAACGATAGAAGGACTTCGTCATGGCGATCCAATCGGCGTAACTGCGGAAGCATTTGACGTCTTTGACTCCCTTGGACAAATAATCATCAATGTAAGCGATGCCCTTTTTGTTTTGCATGATGTCAATGTAATTTTGAGTGGGTGCGTTGTTAGCGAATCGCTGGTTCTTGTTCATCATCTTTTTTATTATTGTTCTTGGTTCTTGAAACGTGTCATCTTTTTTTTTGAAATAAAATTCCAATCCAAAAAAAAAGCAATATTTCACAAATCCAATCCTTCGATTTTTTTACCATTTTCTTCCTGAAGATCCCTCACTGTGTTGGTGGGCAGATTCACCTTCACCGTCCATCATCTTGACGATGTGTTTGGTGTTCAAACTGGCATCATTGTTGGAGGCGATCGTGCGGGAATCGACGCTGCCGTTGTCATGATCTTCCGGCATATCATCGTCGAAAAAGTGCTCGGCTTCACTGTATGGCTCAATCGCGTCGATTTGAGCAATGTTTCTAGAAGCGACGTAGCCAGGGACGACAGTACGGAAAGCAAATACAAGAGTCACGGTGGTTCCTAGAACGTGAGAATGATGGGTGAATTGAATGGTGAAAGACATATTGGCTCCCTTACTCTGGTCACCGGTGCGGACAAGGATCCCGTCGTCGACGAGGTCTGCCAAAGTGTCATGTAGACTCTCAGCGACCTGGGTGTGGTGGTGGCTGTGGTGACCAGCAAGGGAAACGACGGAGTGCAACTCCTTACGCAGCAACAAATTTTTCACGATGGAAATTTTGCTCTTGGGCACATTGTGCTTGGTGGCGTAGGCATCGCGATGCGCGTCGTAAAGATTGAAGGAAATGGTTTCGCGGTGGACTTTGTAGCTCTGGTTGTTGAAGCGAAGCAAGCCCCAGTTGGCGTGGCTCGGGCTTACCTGGAAAGAGGCGGTTTTGTTGTGGAAGAAGGTTTCAAGGAAGTCACCGTAGGTGAGATCGTGTGGGAGTAAATTGATGTGAACGTCACTTGGCTTAGCCTCGATTTCGTCAATGCCGATATTGGAGAGAACAGCTAAAGGTGCGGTGATAAAACTCTCCGGCTGCTGTGTGTGAGCTGGCACATTGCCGTATGAGCATGTGCTAGAAGGATGAGTCATGTTTCGGTTGGCTATTTCACGATCTATTTTTTTATACCATACGCATTGAAAAAAAAAGTTTATCCCCCGCCCTTGGAAGGAACTATTGTCTTGTAAGAGAGGATAGAGGAAGGGGTGGGGGGCAAGCAAAAAATGCAGCGAGTTAGGGAAAAATGGAAAAATGGAAAAAAAGATGGGTAAACAATTATTTTCTTTTTCTTCCGCTCTTTGTATGAAGATGGACTTTGAACGTATTTTATCGAAATACAAAGTGGAATTAGTGCCTGTGATTTCGCCCTCTTTGTCGTCTTTGAATGACCGCATTGACCAAATCTTTATCATCAATTTGCGCAAAGATGTACTTCGTAGGAACTACATGCGCGTGCTCATGAAAAAGTTTCAGTTGACTTGCACTCTGGTCATTGTGGAAGAGGTGACACGGGATGTTGTGGATCTTGTGCGGTCTGTTTGTCCGACGTTGTCCAAGGGGGAAATCGGATGTCTTTTAAGCCACCTGTGGTGTCTCCGCAAAATTCGCGACGATAGTCTGCGAAACGCGCTTATATTCGAAGACGACGTCGTCTTGCACAAACAATTTGTGCCCATGTTGAACCGCTTGTTGGATTCCAAAGAGGGAGATGGTGGGTTTGACCTCTTGCTTCTTGGCGCCTGTGACTTCAGTTTTGCCAAGTTCCATGAACGGACCGTGAAAGAGCCGGGAATTTATCGAATCGATCCCCGGGCGAAGAAGGTGTATGGTGCTCATGCCATCTATTATTCCCAAGAGGGAGCGACTCGAATGTACCAGGAGAAAACTGCTCGTATCTCCTTTTTCGACAACCATTATGCCACCATTTTCGCACACTTTCCCACCTCGGCGTTTATTTGCTCGCCGAATTTGGCCATCACCGACTTGTCGACCACCAACTTGAATCATCAGTACCCCTTTTTCAGCTTTGCAGAAAGCAACTATTACACGCAGTGCTTCGGTCCTCAATTCTCTTTCCGCAATTATCATTACTTCCCGATGGACTTGCTGGCGAAAACGGACATGATTGCGATTGAAGACGACGATACCCTCAACGCATTCATTAACAAGGTGCTTTATCATTACTTTTACAATACGGAAAAGAGTGCGGCGATTAAGAAGCGCTTGACGACACAGTTTTTCACACTCGATGATCTGCGCGAAATTCGTCGCAGGCCTTCTTATCAAACGCAAACGAGTCGTCGTCCCAGATCTAGTGCCTCGAATTCGTTTGCGGATTTGCTCCCCGTCTCGTCCTCCTCATCGGTGTCATTAACGAGCTCGGTCTTCATTTGATCACGCCAAACAGTCGCTCCAAAAAGTGTATGGGTGAAAAATCTTGATTGATGCAATTGTTCTCGTACAGATTGTTGTACAGATACATCTTGAAGTCTCTTTTCATTATCGCCAGGGTCTTGTCAAAATGAACTGCGTCACAGAAAAAAATGGTGCCACCCACAAATGAGAAATGGGAATGAATGTATTGTATGTAGCTGAGCTTGAGTTCGTTGTTGTATTTGTCTTCGTGGAGGCGTATGTAATACTTCGGGTGACCGACACAAAGGCAGTCAGGTCTGCGTAGATGTGTCAGCTTCGTTACTCTCTTGGTGAGGAGATAATTGGTCAATTCAATGTAAGGTTTCGTTATGCTTTTGGTTTGAAGCTTGATGAGATGATCGAACCCTTCTCTCTTTTGTTCACTTTCTGTGGAAACAATATGATCGTACATGAGCATTGTTGGAGTAATGTCTGTACCAAACTCTTTGCTTTCGTAGATGGCGTACTCATCGAAATTGCTTTTGATGAGGTCACGTAGTTCCTCGGTTAGGTCACAATTCACGTTGAAACAAAAGGCGACATTGAATGCCTGTATTTTTTTGTACTGAATGATCCGCTCGATCAAATCCAAGCCACGGTCAATGTTCCCGATGAATGCCAGAATGAGCAGAGGAGCCTTCGTGCTGTCCATTCGATAGTACAAATTGGTGATCATTGTCTTCTTGATCTCATCGAAAGTGACATCGTACAAAAATCGTCGTGCGAAATCGTCAACACGATAGACGATGTTCTCATGCATCACTGTGATATTCCTGTTCCCCAAAAAGGTCATTAGTTTCGCCTCTGGAAAGATGTTCGTGATTTGCTTGGGATGGTACAGGTAACCGTGAAGAGCGATTTTCGAGCAGAAGTGGATCACGTCATCGCTGTCGCTATCGCATTTCAGGCGGTTGGCCTGTTCCGTGAAAAGGGTATCAACATCGAAGGCATTTTTGATGGTATCGACGCGGCTCAGTTGAGGAGAGAGCCCCCGATATTTCAAGAACATGCCGATGTCACTGCGCGGCGTGTATGGCAAACAGGGAAATGCGTCTTTCATTTGTCGTCGCCAGTCTCGATTGCTGATCCAAAACTTGTGACCACCGAAGCTGGATCGGTTGTAGATCGACTCGGTGGAGAAAAGGCCAGCTGTTTCGTAATCCGCCACGCGTCCCAGATGAAGCTCTTGCATGTTTTTGGAAAAATAAATGTCTTCGGGTGGCACGGTCAGGTCATTACGTTTCATGTACTTAAGAGTGGACGCATTGAATTTCGTGTTTTTCACCGAGATCGTCTGAATAACACGCAACATTTTGGATCGGCTGCGGAGCGAGAGGCCGCCGTTGCCCACGGCGTTGGGTGTGTCGTCTTGCGATTTGGGAAAGGGAGCTCCCACGAAGTCGTATGCCAGAAAATCATCAATGTTCGAGCGAAAGATGATGGAATCCTCTTGGTACAACAAGATTTTCTCGCCCACAAAGAGGTTCCAAAAGAACACCGTCGTGAGCAATTGGTTGTATTGGCTGGGTGTGAGATTGTCGTAGGCCATTTTCAGAATTTTTACATTAGGCGGGCACATTGCCTTTACCATTTCGTAATTGTTGCTGCCACAGACAACCGTGTAGGACCATGCATTCCCCAATTTCAAAATACAGTTTCGCAACAGAAACTCCACATGGGGGAAATTGCGAAATTCGATGAGGACGGCCTCTTTGTCCAGCCCCATCTGCAAGGGCGGCAATGAAACCGTGCGAAGGAAGTCCAAGTACTTGAAACACGTGTACCTAAAATACAAATGATCGTCTTTCACGAGCTTTTTATGGTCCTCGACACCGTACAAAGTGCAGAATTCCCGTATCTTGTTCTTCTTGAATTGGAGGAAATGGTTTTTAGGCGGAATCGTTGTTGGTGTGATGATGGTTGTAGGTGCTGATGGAGGGAGAGGCGCAAGAAATTCTATGTCAGATGGAACGATGACCGTCGTAGATGGTGTCGTTGCTGATGTCAAGGCTTCAATCATTTGCTGTGCTTTTTTGTTTGTTTCTTGGCGACTGTGTTATGCAATGCAAATTTAAAAAATCGGCAAGGACACTTCTTTTTGTAGATGTTGGCCGAAATTTCTTTTTTTTTCTTTCCGTGTCCCTTGTAAATAAATTTCGTGAATAAAAAAAAATTGTTCAAAAGAAGAAAAGAGGAGGGGGCATTGATCATGATAACACAGACTCGAAAAAATCTGCTGGTGACAGGTGGCTACGGATTCATTGGAAGCAATTTCATCAATTATTATTATTTTCATCAGAGCTCCGACTTTGATCGCTTGATCAATTTGGATGCCATGTACTATTGCGCATCTGCTGACAACGTGCACGCGCCTATCCGCAACGATCGTCGCTACGTGTTTGTCAAAGGCAATGTTGTCGATAGCGACCTGGTCAGCCATGTCTTGAAAACGTACGATATTACCCACGTTATCCATTTTGCTGCTCAGTCACACGTCCAGAACTCGTTTGAGGACTCGATTAAATTCACCCATGACAACATCGTTGGCACTCACACTCTCTTGGAGTGCTGTCGCAAATACGGTGGCATCGAACGGTTTATTCACGTCTCCACCGACGAAGTATACGGCGAATCCATGAACACCGTGGAGGAAAGTCACAAGACCGAGCATTCGATCCTGTGTCCAACCAATCCTTACGCTGCCACCAAGGCGGGTGCTGAGTTGATCGCACAATCCTATTGCCACTCATACAAGATGCCCATCATCATTACTCGCGGCAACAATGTCTACGGCCGCGGACAGTACCCCGAAAAGCTCATTCCACGTTTCATCCAGTTACTCAAACAGGACAAAAAAGTCACTGTTCAAGGCCGGGGCGACAGCGTGCGAGCCTTTCTGCATGCTTACGATACCGCAAAGGCGTTCGCCACTATTTTGCACAAGGGCAAAGTGGGTGAGATATACAACATTGGTTGTGACGAGGGAATGGAATACAGCGTGCTGGAGATCGCACACATCTTGATCCGCATGATCAAAGGTGACGACGCGTGCGTGGAAGATTGGATCGAGTTTGTGGAAGACCGGCCTTACAACGACCGCCGATACTACATCAGCAATCAGAAAATCAAAGAGCTCGGTTGGTCGATTCAAGTCGACTTGAAGACTGGGTTGCAAGACTTGATTCACGAGCATTTCAAGATTAATTTGCTGGATTTGATGATTGCGGAGTCGAATCCAAACAAGTTGGCGTATTTTGGTGACTGGATCCACCAGGAAAATATGCAACAACAGAAATATTTTTTGGGTGCCGCACCCTTTGAACACATCGTGTTGCCCAATTTCTTGGAAGCCTCGTTTGCAGAAAAAGTGTATGAGCAGTTTCCTCTAGACATGTTGACCAACGACAAATGGCACCGATACGAGAACCCGATCGAATACAAATTCGCCTTTGATGACATTCAAAATTTGCCAGAGCATGTGAAGCAATTGTTTTATCTCTTGTCTACACGTGAAGTGATTGAAAAGATCAGCGCCTTGACCGCCATTTCAGACTTGGAATTTGATCCCTACTTGCACGGAGCAGGAGTCCATGTGCACCCTCGCAAGGGACGCTTGCACATGCACTTGGACTACGAAAAACATCCTCATTGTGAGAAACAGCGACGCATCAACATCATCTTGTACATGAGCAAGGACTGGCGAAAGGAGTGGCATGGGCACACTCAACTGTGGGACAAGGACATGCAGCAATGCGTTGCCGAGTCTGAAGTGCAATTCAACACCGCCATAGTGTTCAAGACCAACGAGATTTCTTGGCACGGTTTGCCGGAGCCCATTTCCTGTCCCGAGGGTGTCTATCGCAAGTCCGTCGCGTATTATTACGTGTCGCCTCTGGTGAACGCACCCGACCCCAACAAAGTCGGCAGCGACGCCACGGGTTACCGCAAAAAAGCCACCTTTGTCCGCCGTCCGAATGACAAGCCGAACGAGAAAGTGGATGAATTGTACAAGATTCGTCCTCATCGTCTGATCACGACCGACGATTTGAAGCGTTTGGAGATTCCCTCGGTTGATTTCAATGATTGATTTTTCAGACAGTGCATTGACGATGCAGAATCGTCATGAGACGCATCGCGAAATAGTCCATCGACAATTCCCTCTTGTCCATGGCCGCCAAATACTTGTGCGCTGCGTCAATGTTCTCCAGTGTCAGCAGCTTCGGCACGTCCGAGAGCTGATTGAAGAAAAGCGGATAGTCGTGTCCCAGGTAGTCCGCCACCGCTTCCAAGCGACTAACGAAGATGGGCGTGTTTCGGACGATGCACTCCAAGACCGTGTTGTTGGCGGCTGCGTCAAACAAGTCGACGAACACGACGTTTTTGGACAACATGCGGTCATACTCTGCATAGCTGCGCAAAAAGACCATGTCCACTTTCTCCTTTTGTTGCGCAAACTCATCCATGTCCACGCACAAATACTCGCACTCCTTTTGCAGGAGCCATTCGCACTTTTCGAAGTTGCGCGTTCCTGTTAGCCAGACCTTTTTGTGTTCGGGGATGTCGGGCAACAAATAGAGGCTGGTCATTTTGCGCAATTGCTGCCCGATTTGCAGCAAGCACTTGTAAGCATTGTTTGTGTACGCCTCCAGGTCAAAGGGGACAATGCCCTCGGTGTCGCACGGATGTTTCAGCGTGTACACATCCAGACCATGGATGCCCCTCTTGGCTGCCTCATCGGCAACAAACTGCGTCACCTGGGGAGACAGCGTGAACAAACACAAACAGCGCGACAGCGCATCTAGAAAGGCTTGGGATTCGAACATTTTGCTGATGTTGACAATGTCCAGGTAAGGCGGTGTGTTGGCGGTACAGTGCACGACCCCGGACCACCACCGGTCACGCGGTTGTTCGAAGCTGCTGTCCCACAAAAACTTGGCCTCGACCATGTCGTAAAAGTCAATGGTCGACTTTTCGCGGAAAAACTGCGCTTTTTGCAAGGTCTCGATGACCGTGCGCCAGCCCCCTCGATGCTCCAAACTCGTGACGTCATGGTGTGGTCGGAATTGCACGACGTTGTTGGTGCGCAGGCGGCGCTTCCAATGCGGATCGTTCAACCAAAAACAGTGCCCGCCCAGACTCCTTGGATTGACGACGGTTTCTTGGGAAAAGAAAGAAGCTGTCAACCAGTCCGGTTTTTTGCCGATGCCCAAGTCGTCCATGCTTTTGGAGAAATACACATCCTCCGGTGGACAGGTGGATGCGGTGTTGGTGATATAGCGAATGGTGTCTGTGTTGAAAGTAGTTTGACCCAAGGTTCTTTTCGAGAGAATCGTTTTCATGATTTGTCGCGTGCGCAAACTGAGCCCTCCATTACCCACACCGTCTTTTGTGTCGTTCTGGTGTGACGGCCAGGGAGCACCTATGTAATCGTATGAAAGGAAGTCGTCGATGTTTTTGCGAAAGAGGATCGAGTCCTCTTGATACAATAAAATTTTGTCACCAGTCAGAAGATCCCAAAAGGCGTCGCTAGCGACGAATCGACTGTATTCCGAAGGGGTGAGGTTGTCAAAGTCGGTTCGAATGACCTTGATTTTCGTGGACAAAGACGCACAGAGCGACGCCACGAAATAATGATTGAGGTTCCCACAAATCACAGTGTGACACCATTTGTTGCCCAATTTGATGATATTGTTGCGGAGAATGAATTCCAGGTGCGGCAGTTCGCGGTACTCGACCAGGACGGCTTCCAGTTTTGAACGCGTAGGGAATTGTGGAAGTGCAATGCGACGAATATAGGGTAGATAGTGTTTGCACCAGGCGCGGAATTGCTGTTTTGGGTTTTCAGACAACATTGCTTATTGTGTGTCAGAAACCGTGAAAAAAGATTGGACCGCTATTTGCAATAAAGGTAAAAGAAAACCGAGGCTGCTTGCAACGCGAAACGAAACGAAACGATTTGTTTTTTTTTGTTGCCGATGACGGATGTTTCCAACAATTACACCTCTTATTTAGTCCGATTTGAAAAGTTCGACTGGGAACTCTATTTGATCAATTACCCCGACTTGTGCCGTGATGGCTTTAACACCAAAGAGAAAGTGTGGTGGCACTATTTGCAAAACCATGACCGCCAGCTCTATTTGGACGTCGACAAGAGAAATGAGTACATCTTTGGCAGGAAGTTCTTCGACAGCACAACCTACTTGGAAATGTACCCGGCATTGAGGGACCAAGGCTACAACACACCCGACAAGCTCTGGTGGCATTACTTCAACATCGGCAAACAAGAAGGCTTCGTCTATTTCCACATCGATCATCATGACGCGTATATCCGACGCCGGGACCAGTTCGACCACGAGAAATATTTGCGCAAGTATCCCTTTTTGAACGATTTGGACGGCCTTTCCACCAAAAACCAATTGTGGTGGCATTTTGTCACGAAGGGCGAGAAACAAGGGTATTTGTATTTTGGTCTGAACGAAGACACTGGCGACGTCGACGACGACGATGGAAAGCCTTGGATCATCATGTTCGTGGATACCACCTGTCGACAGCCGTTTAATACCGGCATTCAACGTGTCGTGCGCAACGTCAGCAACGTGCTGGGCAACACCTGGTGCAGTTACCGAACTGTCTTGGTGAAATGGTGTCCCGTGGCCGACGATTTGGTCCAGTTGAACCAGACCGAAGCCGATATGTTTGCACTGTTCCACGGCTTTCGAAACGACGGCGTCGATTTCAACAAGTTGCGATTGAAAAAGGGAAATCAACATTTGTTTCTGGCATTGGAAGTTCCTTTTGGCGACGAGTTGGAGAGCCGATTCGCCAGAGCAGCTCAAAAGGCGCGCGACCATTCGTGGACTACCGTGGCCATGTATCACGACGACACATGGTACTCCGATGGCGCGTCAGAGTTGTTCGATCGGTACATGAAAGTGTTGACGTCGCATTTCGATCGAGTCATCACCAATTCCAAGTACAGTTTGTTTACGTTCCAGAAACATTGTTACCGATTGTCTTTGAACGACTTTGACTTTACAAAAGCCCAAGCGATCCCTCTGGCGGGAGAAGTGCTGGGCACGGACCGTGCTACAGAAGTTGGGCGCCGACGCCCCTTTGTGCTAGCGAACATCAGCGTGACCAAACGCAAAAATGCGGGGACCTTGGTGCGCGCCTTTCGCACGTTGTTGACGACGCATCCCGAGCTGACGCTGGTGATTGTCGGGGTCGTCTACAATCCAGAAGATGCCTATTTTAAGAGTTTCCAGGACCTCTTGTGCCCAAAAATCGTTTTTCGCTCCAATATCAGCGACGACGAATTGACGCAATTGTATAGAGAATGTGCGTTCAGCGTGTATCCATCGATAGAGGAAGGCTTTGGTCTACCGATTTACGAGAGTCTCTGGAATGGCGCCCGGGTCATTTGTCATCATGCAACCAGCACGGGGGAGATAGCGGCCGCCGTCAACTGTTCGGCGATTGTGCGGTCCATCGATTGCCTCGACGAACAGGAGCTGGTGGACGCCATGGAGGACTTTTTGATGTCAACCAATGCAAACGAGTTCGCGCAACCAATGCATCGTGCGTTTATCAAGACGTGGAACCAATTCACCGTGGAATTGATGCGCTTTGTGCAGCCAGTGACGTTGGCAGAGGACGACCCCATCTATTATTACATCGACGACACAGTGAAAAATCCTTGCCGAACAGGCATTCAAATTGTCGCCATCTATTTGGCCCGACAATGGCTGACCCAGGGCAAGCCCATGATCTTCGTGAAATGGGACAGAGAGTTGAAAATGATCGTCCAGGTCTCCATGGACGAATTGGACACGTTCTTCCACTTGAACGAGGCGCCAAACAACCGCCTGCCTTTGGCGCGCCTGATAGCGTCGATGAAGAAGATGCGGCAACCACCGCGCACGTTTTTCTGTGCCGAGTGGGTCAAAGACGACATTAACCGCGACTTACAAGTGCATCTGGTGAAACGTGGATTGCGCAGCGTGTTTGTGTTGCACGACCTGATTCCTTTGGTGTTGACAGAGTACGTTCAGCATTTCTCGACTTTTCGGCGATACATCTACACGAACATCGTGGGAGCACACAAGGTGCTTTGCGTGTCAGAGACCACCAAACGGGAATACAGACGTGTCTGTCAGAAGCCTGCGCATGTGCAGAGTGTATTGTTGCCCTTTCAATACCGAAATAGTGTGCGCGGCTCCAAAAAATCATCATCAAGTGGTGGTGATGGTGATGTGGTGACGATATTGTTGCCGGGCACCATCGAGCCCCGAAAACAACAAATTTTGGTGATGCGTCTGTTCAACCGTTTCTTGGACGAGCATCCTGATGTTGCAGTGCGTCTGGTCGCGTTTGGACACTTGTGGTACCCGCGCGAGATCGTGGACGAGGAAGTGCGTCGCTCGAATGGTCGCATCCAGTTTTTGGGACTCATTTCCAACGACGAATTGCTGGGATGGTACCAACAAGCGGATTTCTTGTGTTTCGCTTCGGTGTACGAAGGCTTCGGTTTTCCTGTTGCGGAGAGCCTGTGGCACAACACGCCCGTGTTGACAGCGAACTTTGGGTCCATGGCAGAAATCGCGCGGCGCCATGGGGGTGCCTGGATGGTCGACACGAAGGACGAGGATTGCTTGTATCGGGGATTGTGCCGGATGATTCAGGATCGCGAGTTGGTCTCCAAGTTGCGTGAAGAAATTTCGCACAAGTATATGGAGACGTGGGAGGATTATGCCCGCGACGTGTGGGAACAGGTGGCAACGAATTGAATTTTCTGAATTTTGATTGATTTTTTTCACGAAGACAAAAAAAATCAAACACTCACACCGAATTCACGCTTTTCCTTTAAAGAGTGGCGTTGGCAGTGTAGTAGGTGGTGACGCCGCTAGTATTCGAACTGTTCTGAACAATGAGTTCAGCAGCACCGCAGTTGATCAGCTGAGGAATGGAGACGACAACGTTGAGGAATGGAGGAGACAACACGGATGTCAGACCAGCTGTGCCGAACACAACGTACAGAGGAGATGCCTGTCCCAAAGCGCTGTAAACCACAGTGTAAGATGGACTATTGGAACCCAAGTACGAGAACGCCAGCTGGCCGTTGCTTCTGTTGAGGTAGTAGCTGCCGATTTGAGCTGGGACAATGGTGGTTGGTGCAGGGGCGGGAGTGAACGCAGTAGTAGTGGACACGTAGGATGCAGGTGATCTGCGAGTCCCCTTTTGGTCGACGACATTGTAGAAAATACCCGCCAATGCTTGGAAGTTTGCAGATGAGCTTGCAGTGAAGGTGCCAGTGTAAGCGGTGTACACACCAGCAGTAACAGGGGTAAGTGACACTGAGTTGTTAGCACCACCACCGTTCGCGGCGTTGTTGGAAGTGTCTGTGAAGAAGGCAGTGACCGTGTACGAAGCGTCCAAAGCAGATGCGAAAGTGATGATTGGTGTGACGGTGTTTGCACTGGAATCGGAAGTGGCTGTGATTGTCGCCGCAGGGAATGGGACAACGGTGGAGGGGCCGGCAGGAGTAGTAGTAGTCGCTGAACCTTCACTGTTAACGGCGGTGACGTTTACGTAGTAAGCATTGCCAGCTGCTTGAGAAGGGGTGAGAGGACCAAAAGTGGCATAAGCGGTGTTGCTAACAATGCTACTCGAGCCAGGATAGATGTTGACAGTGCCGAGAGGACCTGTCATGCTGCAGAACTGTGCCGCCCAGTACAAGATAATGTCTCCTGAAGGATCCGCACCAGTATTAAGGGCGACAAATGAACAGTCCAAATAGTTGGCGAAGACGTTCTGTGCATTGTTGGGACCAGTGCTTGGAACAAGAGGATTTAAGGTAGAATTATTCGGACCGGCAAGGTTGGAGTACCCCAAGCCGTTGACCACTGGTTTCAATGGTGCGTTGGAGATTTCAACAGCATTGACAGGCACAGAGGTGAGGGATGGAATACCACTCGAGTTGATAACCTGGATAATGAGGTCAAGCGAGAATCCAAGAGCAAGTGTCACTGCAGTTCCTGAAAAAGGAGGAGTGCCGGCTTTTCCACCGGACGAATCAAGGTAAGGGGAAGTTAAGCCATTGAAGAAAGTGAATGTGCCAGCAGTGGCGATCAGAGGGACCGGTCTGGTAAAGCCATAGGACGCGGTGTTGCCAGAAAGGTCAGTCACGTTCAACCAAGTTTGGACGGTCACATTGTTGGAAGCGTCGCCTGTGGAAGCGCAAGTGAATTTGACGGTGGTCGTGAAGCTTGCGTCGCTGGGTTGCGGCACAACGCTGGTAATAACAGGCTGAGCAGGAGCATACACGGCCTGAACAGTGCTTGACATAGGTGATGTAATCTGCTTCTTTGGGTTGTTGCTGGTAAGATACACCGAAAGCTGTACTGAGTACAGGCCGCCAGCGGCGAGTCCTGTGAGCTGGTAGTTCTGACTCAACAACTGGGCAAGAGTAAGAGACACCTGAATAGGATCAGGTTTGTTAGTGGGAAGAGCAATCAAGACGGCGGAGATGAAGTTAGGAGTGGTCAAGTTGCTCGAGTTGTCAAAGGTCCAGCTGACCTGGATGACACCACCGGTGGTAGCAGCCACGTTGAAAGAAGAGAAATTTTGAAAAGACATTGTTCTTTGGAAAGGTGTTTTTTTTATAGTAGAGGAAAACAAAAAAAAATACGACAAACGTTTCGAAGAGGGAACGGTTTTTCCAAATGTTGTTTATTTTTCTTGCGCCGCAACAGTTATGGCAAAAACATTGAATCCCATATTTCCCAATTTTTCTAAAAATCGTTCAGGTGATATGGATGAGGATGAGGATGATGGATTCATGACGTAAAGATGCAACAATTCCCGTCTTACGATTACTGTCGTTGCTTCCACCAATTTCCTAAAGTCAAACAGGGAAACCTCGACCGATGTCCCAGGATGAACAACGAATGCGTCAGCATTGGGATACAATTTGCAGGTATCTTGGAGTGTGTCTTTCAGACTCTCATCGTCGCAATGCCAATCCGCCCAGTCGAAAGCGGTTGTCACCTTTCGCATTTCATAAACGACGCGGTTAAAGAAAGTGTCCAACGACAGATGCGATTTGTCCATGTCTTTCAAATATTGGTGGCCGCGCGACACCATATCCAAAAACACGCCCGTGTATTGCAAATAAAAGAGGTCCTCGACTTGGTCGAAGAACAGCGGATAGGAGGCACCTAAATATTCCTCCGCGGAGGGACTGCGACGCACAAAAATCGGGCAATGAAAACGGATGCATTCGAGAATGGTGTTGTTGGCCACGCCATCCACGAGATCCAGAAAGACACAAGAATCTCGGAACAATTTTTCGTATTCTTCCTTGGTCTGCTGCGGAAGAATCTCAATGTCGCGCATGTAATGTTGCCGCTTGTGGTACTTGTAAATGTGCGACCACGCCGTGGAAAAATCGTCTTTGATCAAGACCGTCTTTTGGAATCCTGACGCGACCGGCAACTGAAAGAACGTGCCAAAGTTTCGCAACCACCAACCGATATGCAGAACGCGCCGTTTCTCTAAAAAGGCCTCGTAGCAAAAGCGGTGACCAAGTTCTTCATCGGGCGGCAAATCAATTGGGTGCAAGACGGACACGATGCGGTTGCGATACAGGGGATATTTATTCCACAAGTAGCGCTTGTGACTCGAAGACAGTGTAAAGAGCAAACACAGACGGTCCTGCAGACCGGTCGTTGCCAACTCGCTGAAGATGTGATCGTCGTAAAATCGGTCGTCTCCCGTCAAGACATCCACGTTGGTCTGGTACAAAGCGCGATCTTCAAAAGGTGGGTTGTGCAAGAAGGACACCACCGACCAATCCGTTTTATTCAAGTACTGTTGCCGTTCCTGTTTTCGTCCCCAGACCAGCCATTTTTCGAGCCATTCATCGAAAAACAAGCACGGATTCTGACCCAAATGGATCCCTTCTTGCGAAAAGCGATTTTTGAACGCATGCAAGACGCCTTCCCATCCGAAGTAATGCGTTCCGTAAGAGGAGTAAGATGCTTTCCACCAGACGCCTCCAATCAGTATGGGCGGTGGTAGATCTTCTGCTGATGCTTCTTCAAGTTGCCTTTCGTCTGTCATAGTAGTTGTTGTCTCTGGTTGTTGCCAACTTCGAGCTTCTTTGCGTCCGTGGGCGAGCCAATGGCGCCATGCATCTTGTTCATTGGAAATGGACGACAAGTCCTCGTAATTGGCGACGTATTGTTGCCAGTCAAACGACGGATCCATCACAACAAAATAGGAACGCCCTTCTTTTTTGCCGTGCTGCACCCAATGCCGCCATGCGTCCTGTCTAGACAATCCGGTCAGGTCTGTGTGATATTCGGTGTATGCTTCCCAATCAAAGTCTTCGGGCACTGGGTCGTCGCTGTTTTTCACGAAATAGGTACGCCCCTCTTGCTTGCCATAACGGCACCAATGCGACCATGCCTTTTGCCTTGTATTCAAATGTTCCAGGTCAGGGTAATTGTGCACATAGGCTCGCCAGTCGAACTCCGGGTCCATTTTGTTGACACCTGCTATTTCATGGGGCGCGTCTGCGTCGTCATTCATGCGGCAGAAAATGCGCCCTTCCAAGCGTCCATGACGACGCCAATGTTTCCAAGCGGCTTCTTTGGTGGTCAGATGCGCTAGGTCTTCATAGGTGGCGACATAGGTTTGCCAATCGAATTCTTCGAGCTCTTTGACAAGAGAATCGTCGTCATCATCGTCATCGGCGTTATTGTTTGTGTTGCTGCTTTGGTTCTCTTGCAAAAGAGTCCAACTTTCAATGATTCTTCGTTTCTTGAACTGATCGCTATAAGAACACAACTGCGGGGCGATGATGATATCCGGCTGCTCTACTTCGTTGTCGTCATTGTTGTTGTCAAAGCTTTCATCTTCTTGTTTCACATGATCTTCCTCTTCTTGCTCTTCTTCAAAACATTCACACTCGTCATAGACCAACGGTCCTTCGTATAGACGAACGACAGGTGAGTCGGCGTCGTAATGGTAAACCGGACCAAGTTGTGAAGATTCAGAAAGTGACTCAATGTCGTCGTCAGCATCGCATTTTGTTTGGAGATCTCCTTCCTCTTCTTCCACGACAAGGGTGACGCTCATTTTGTTTTTCAAGTTAATGTTATTCCTCTTTGTTTTCTTTTTTTTCGTCGGTTTTCCGAGCGCAAGGAATTCCTGTCCAGGGATAGAAAATGTCGCCGTACCAGGGATCCGGCAAAACAGGGTAAAACACCTTTTCAGCGCGGTAGTTGAAGAACGCCATCAAAAAGGAAAATGTCCCTCCCGACAAAACCAGGTACCGACAAGCATTAGCGTGTTGCACCAAATCCACCTCCTCTGCATCCGGCGACAGTGGAATCAAGCGAAATCGATACATCAATCGTTGACACAGCGGATGTTGCATGCTGTCGCTCGACAAGAAACCGCGCGAATACGGCGGCAGGGATTGCAAAGCCGTTTCATAATAGGTAAACAGGTCAAGTGCATCCATTCGGTCGACAAGGTCACCCAAACGTACATGAACAAAGACGTCATCTTCGTGCTCTTTCAAGAACGGATTGCTCGCTTCGATCTTTAGACGGTTCGATGGAATCAGACGAAAATAGCTCCACAACAATTCGACAAAAGGTCTGGATTGAAACCATGCGTTGTTGGTGAACCGCAGCTGCCGTGTTTTCGACGGGCATTCATAGACGTAATCCAGAAAGTTGGTGTCGTCCAACACGGTGACGTTGTTGTTGTAGGTGTCTGCTTGGGTTGGATTTTGGGGTTGAAACAATTCGACGCCAAGACGTTGAAATTGGTCATGATATTTGTAATTTATGTGGAGGTTGCGTTGCAAGGCTATAAAATGCGCGGCCATGTTCACGAAAAAGAGGTTCCCGAATCGAGCATGGTGGACCCGGGTGTCGTTCGTAAAAGAGGTCGGGCGTTGTTCTTGAACGCCGTGTGATTGCCAATGGTTTGTCGCGAATTGCTCAGGATCTTCCCCCTGTGGTACTTGGATGTCTTTGTTGACGGCCAAGTACATGCGCCAGTCCATGGTTTTCGTTTTGCTTATGAATTATTTTTCCTTTTTTTTTCTGGTTTTTTAAGCGAAAGTTAGTTTTCATGCATGTGTTAGATTGGTATCCTGGAAGATCTCTTTATAAAAACAGAACAAATTCGAAACGAACGTCGACAAAAAAAAACAATGAGAAAGACGATCATTCATGTCTGGACACATGAATTTCTCATTGATCCCGACCACGTCAAGAAGTACAATTTTTACAACGAAACCAATTTTTACTTCGGACTGGGAGACTTGTTGCGTTCGACCATCCAGCTCTACATGTTATCTCGGAAAATGGGCTTTGATTTCTTCGTCGACCTGCAATGTCATCCCATCGGCGAGTTTTTGGAGCCAGTGTTCCATCCCTTTGCAGAGTATGTGCTGAAAAACAGAGACAAAGTTCACTATGTCTGTTACGGCGCTGCCGAAGATTTTGTCCGCGGTGCCAGTGATGCTTCCGTGTCTTTGATTCTGACAAACGACTTTTATACGGCGAACGGGCCATCCGAGGAGATTCCCGAGGATTGCAAGACGTTCATGCGACGTCTGTTGACTCCACGTCCTCGTTTTCAGAGCTTTATTCAACAGAAGCTGGCGCGTGTACCGACACGGACCTTTTGCATCATGCATTACCGTGTCAACGACAATGAATTTTTGAATCGGGGTCAAGAGATCGTGTATCAGACGTACTTGGAGCATTACTTGGAACAGCGCGAAAGAGGCATGCAACATGTGCTTGTCACGGACACCTTGAGTTTGAAGCGGTATTTTCAAGACGACGAACATTTCTCGGACCCGCAGCAGGCTCCGTTTGTGTTCGACTTGAAAATATGTCACTTGGGACTCAGCAAAGACCGAGACGCCGTGCGGGACACGCTCTTTGAATTTTTCTTGATCACCCGTTCCGCCAAGATCAAGACCCATTGCAAAATCCACAGGTCTCTGGGTTTGTGAAATGGATCAGCAAATTGTATGATATTCCCCTTGTCGCGTTTCATTGATTAATAACCGCAAGGCTGCCTTCAGGTCAGAGAAAACAAAGTTCTTCAATCGAAAAAGATGGGGAGTATTGTCGCTGCTTCTAGGTTCGATGCGAGTAAAAGTGAATTGCAAGTCGCTGTGCAATTCCTGTGCCAAGAAGTCGGCGAGTTTTTGAAGCGTCCATGTACCCTGCGGGTGATGCACATGGATCTCGCCTTGATCGATCCCATCGCCATGGCAAATTTGCTGAACCAGGCGAACCACATCTTCCACAGGCAACAAGCTCACGGTGTCCTCCGGGTGTGCATGAACCGTTGTAATCCCGTGGCGCAACTTGTACAAGAGAGCCATGACAATCCGTCCATTTTCGAGGTAGGCATCGAATTCGCCGAACAAGTTGGGCAGCACGAGGCAGACGACTTGGATGGACGGACACTGTTGCTGGAAAAACGCCATCTGCTGACGAAGAACCGCCTTGGACGATAAATAAGCGCTTGTTTGCTGCTGCTGCTTCTGGTTTTGATTTTGCAGTCGAAAGGTAGAGAACAAAATCACTTTACGCACCGAAGAGGTGTGTGCGCAAGCAAAGAGGACGTTGGTGTCGATCGTGACATTGTCGTGAAAGACATCAAAGGCAGGAACAGAACGATTCGATTCGGAACTTCCTACCACACCGGCACAATGGATGACGATTTCCGGTTGCCACTGCTGGAAAGCACGCAACACATCGGTGCAATTCCTCAAATCTAGCAAACTCCGATCGTCGCTAGTGAGAGCGTCCGGGAAGTTTTTTTTCAGGTTTTTGCCCAGAAATCCGTTGGAGCCAAGAATTAGAATTTTGTTCATTTAATGTTTTTTTTGTTTTTTTCGGGGGTTTGTTCCATCTTTATATTTTTCTTGTCAACTTGACAACGAAACGAAAGGTGCTATAACGCGAAAAAAACAATGAAAGAATTGCCCAAAAAAACAAAGTCCTTCGAAGAGGCGCTGGCCATCATGCGACAACATTCGGTCGTCTTTTACGGCACCGTGCGAGACATCGAGCATCACTTCCTGTGTTCGCTTACCAATGTCGAAAAAATCGCTTCGTACTTTCGATCCGCTGCGGTGGTTCTGTTTGAAAACGACTCCAAGGACCGCACGCGTTCTTTGTTGCAACAATGGGTCAAGAAGAAGCAAGAGGGTCTGGAAAAACATTTGCTTGTGCGTGACGGCGTCGAAGTGTTGTACCCCTTGCGCGCGCACCGGATTGCCTTTGCCCGAAACGAAATTTTGCGGTATTTCAAGAAAAACAAATACGACGAGCGATTCACGTTTGCCATTCATTGTGACTTGGACGATCGTTTCTGGTCGGTGGAATACGAGGGCGTCGTGTCTTGCTTTCAGTACTCGCTAGAGGATTGGCAGGTCATGACTTGTGTGAACCGTGGTAAGACCTATTATGATTATTGGGCCTTGCGTTGCCCTGGCTCCTGGTTCACGATGAACATTTTTTCTTGTGCCAATGGCGGCGTCGATTACGAGGCAAAGACAGACGAATTCGAACGTTTGTTGCAGAGCACGGAGGGATTGCTTCCGACGCTGTCGAGTTTTAATGGTCTGGGTATCTATCACTTGAAAACGCTCATAAAAGGCAGGTACGATGCCAGCTATTATTGCGACAAGTGCAAGGGACAGAAGCGCGGCTGCTACGAAGACAACGATCACATTGGTCTGCATCGGGATCTGGTGATGGGACATGGGGCGAAAGTGTTCATCAACGTGGAGATGCAGCTCGAAACCCGACCTCCCAAGTCGGATTTGGATTTCGATGCTTTTTTCAAGGAGGCGAGCACACAGTTGCGTCAAAAGAGGGATCCTTTGGGACACTATCTTTTAAAAAAGGGGCACGGGCAAAGCCGCGTGGCGGCGGCATGCGTTGGCAAAGGCGACGGGGAGATCAATAATCTAGTGTCGAATTATGCGAAGCATGTGCATGTCTGGTGCCCTGTGGACAAGCAAAAGGTGCCGGCCTACGAGAACGACAACGTCGTTAGTCATGCGTCCATGGAAGAATGGTCCACGCACAAAGCCAACCTCTTCTGTTTCACCTCGGATTGTTGTGACTACGCGACCGTGAGACGCGTTCTTATGCACAGAGCCAAGGCAATGCCCGTTGACAGCGTGCTCTTTTTCGAGAAACTCATGCATTTCCATGGCTTCCTGTTGCAAGGCTTCAAAGCGCTGTACGAAGCGTCTGGCTTGTTTGGTATCAAGTTTCATTGGATGTACGTGCATGACGAGTCTGTCTGTTTACGGGTTGTTCGCAACCCGCTGTGGGAAGTGGATTGTGAGGAGTTTCAAGCATTCGATTGGCAGTACTATGTCGACCATTACGAGGATTTGCGTTACATGACGAAAAAAGAAGTGGCATGGGAACATTGGATGAACCATGGGAAAGAAGAAGGGCGGTCATGGAAAGAGGAGCCGCCTGTTCTTGTTCCCGTTCCTGTTCCTGTTGCTATTCCTGTTCAGCCTGTCGCTGTAATGGAAGAAGGTATCACCTTCGTCACCGAGAAAGAGCGTCAAGAATTCGATGCCTTCGACTGGGAAGCGTACGTTTGGTTGCATGACGATCTTCGTGACATCATCAACGACAAGAACCAGGCATGGCAACATTGGACACACTACGGAAAGAGCGAAAAGCGATTGAACACATTTGATTGGGTGGCGTATTCGAAACATGTGGGTATCAACGATGGCAAGCGAAAAGCGATTATGCATTGGGTGGAACAGGGGAGGCCGGATTTCTATGAACCTGTGAAAACGAAACCAGAGGCTTGTGCTGAATCCTGTGACGATTTGCTCTTTGACTGGCGATATTATGTGGACTTGCACGATGACTTACGACAAGTGATTCAGACAGAGGGAGATGCGCGACAGCATTGGGAATCTCATGGCAAGAAGGAAAACCGCGTGTGTCATGACTTCAATTGGTTGTCGTATCTGAGTTTGAACCCGGACTTGATGGCCGCTGGGATCGACGATCGACAGAAGGCGATTCAACACTGGTTGCATCATGGAAAAGAGGAAAACCGACCTCGTGAATAAAGTAGAAGCGGTGTTAGAAAGGTGGGAAATTTGTTAGTATTTCTCTTTTCGGAAAACCCTCCAAAGGAAAAGGGAAGTGGATTGCAACCAGGTTGGATAGAAAACTCAGAGGGTTTTGGAGAATCGCATTTTCTAACAAAATTTCCAACGCAGGGAACCTTGGGTTCCCCGCACCCCTCCGCCCCATTCCCCGACCGGAGGGAGGGATAAAGAAGCGATATGTTAGAAAGTTGTGAATTTTGTTAGAATTTCTCTTTTTCGGAAAACCCTCCGAAGGAAAAGGGAAGTGGATTGAAACCAGGTTGGATAGAAAAGTTGGAGGGTTTTGGAGAATCGCATTTTCTAACAAATTTCCAACCATTCTAACAAAAACCAAAAAAAAAGTGCTGAAATTAATTTTTGGACACATATATCAAAAAATTAAATCAGGTGATGACTTCGAGGTACAATATAAAAAACGCCGGGAACATCAACACGTTCGTTTATTTCAGACCCACAGAGAGCACACACCTCGATGACATCCAACTGCTGTTAGAGGATCAGGTTCAAGAAGGCAGCTACAATGCTTACAAAGAGGTGAAAAACTATGTTGAAAGGCTTGTCAACTCTGAATTTTTCTGCAAGGGGCTGAACCCAGGCTATATAACGCACTCATTTGATGAAGTGGACGCGGTCGTCCTCATTAGTTCATCGGCCAACGTTTTGCCCAACGGCAACGTTTTCGGGTTTGCTTTGGTAGTCTTCGATGAGAGACATAACGCCCTTTACATCGATGTCATCTGCACTCACGCGGGGATCCAAGGGGCTGGTGATTTTATGATGAAGACGATCGAGGAGATGGCCCGGAAGCTCATGATCAGCAAAATTTACTTGAAATCTGTCAAAAGCGCAGTTTCTTTTTATGAAAAATACGGATTTGTGAAACGTGAGCACGCCTTCGGCGGGGTAGGCCACCCCGACCGGAGGGAGGAATACAGAGGCGATATGTTAGGAGGTTGGGAATTTTGTTAGAATTTCTCTTTTCGGAAAACCCTTCCAAGGAAAAGGGAAGTTGGTTGCAAACAGGATGGATAGAAAAGTTGGAGGGTTTTGGATATTCGCATTTTCTAACAAATTTCCAACAAAACTAACAAATGCCCGCCTTCGGCGGGGTTGGCCACCCCGACCGGAGGGAGGGATAGAGAGCGATATGTTAGAATGTTGGGAAATTTGTTAGAATTTCTCTTTTTGGAAAACCCTCCGAAGGAAAAGAGAAGTTGGTTGCCAACAGGTTGGACGGAAAACTCAGGGGGTTTTGGAAATTTGCATTTTCTAACAAATTTCCAACAAAACTAACAACCGGAGGGTGCTAAGATGGCCGCCTTCGGCGGGACCGACCCCTGACGGGAGGGCGGCTGCGTCGACGCTGGGTCTTCTTTTTCTGGCGAGCGAATCGTTCAATGTCTTGTCGTCTAGACAACAAGGTGTCCACCACCGTCTGATAAAACGAACGGAAATCCTTTTTGCGCTTGGCAAGCTCGTCCAGCGTGAACCACCGAAGTTGTGTCTTTTCATAGATCTTGTTGTTGCTGTTCTGCAAGACCGAGGCCGGCAGCCGTTTTTCCAAAAAGCGCCGATTGTTGTTGAAATAACTTGGTAGCGCTTCGTCGAACGGCATGCGAAACAGATGCACCCGGTAAATGCTGTGGCCACTGTTACGGAAATCCACGTCCACGATAAGAGGCTTACGCAACAGTCTTCGAATGTCCGATGCGGAGCCTAGAAAACCCGTCAATTCCTCGCTCCCTTCTCTGGCCGCGGTCGTCAAAAAGGATTCATTGGACTCTGTGCCTCCACCAAAGTCACTCCATCCCGGATTTTCGTCCGTCTCTCGCTCTTTGCCAAAGAGCAAATAGACAGTGTCTCCATGAACCGCTACAGGTAAAATACTGGCGCCCATCTTGAAGTGGGTATTGTTTTGTGTGACAGGATATATTATTTTTTTTTCTTTTGGGTTCGATCAAGTGGTTGGTAACAAATTCCATGTCCCATTCGCATATTTGTACAGGTTGCAATTGCCGCCTCCGACCACTGTAGCGCCGACCATTTGGATGAGAGGCGCGGCAGAAATGGGGACGGGACTCAAGTTCTGCATGGTCAAAATAGAAGTGTTGCGGTCCGTCGACAGATAGACGATCAATTTGTATCCTGGCATGAGCACATAAAACTGGTCTTGGTCGGTCAAATTCGGCGAAAAAGCGAAGCCTTGAGTCACGTACGCATTTGGCGGCAAAGAAGAAGGGGAAGTGGATGTCGCGTAAAACGTGGAGTACTGTGCGATTGACGAACTGATCGGGTACGCGCTGTTGGTGTAGTCGTACAGATAGGCACCGGCAATCGTCGGACTGGTCAGCCACTTCAACGCATCCAAGCCATTCTGGATTTGTACACCGCCTGCGTTGCTGTTTGTCAGGGTGTTGGTAGTGACATCGAGGTTCCAGTAGCCGGCGGCATTGTTGATCGTGAACTGCACAATGTTGGAACCGAGGGCGCCGCTGAAAATCTGGACGGGGTAGGTTCCTGGCGCATAATTGGACGGCACATAGAAGGTGATTTGGGTGGACGAGACAAAGATCACGGTGATTCCCGTGGTGATGCCGAAGGTCACGGTCGAATAGGAACGAAAATTGGCGCCGGTCACGGCGACGGCGGTGGTTGTCCCGAATACGCTGACGAAGGTGGACATGGTCAGAATGACCGGATTGATCAGCGGGGCGGTGTTCAAACCGCAGGATCGATTCAATAGCGCCGCGTTGATGCTCATTTGGTGAATTTGGTTGGTGGTGGTGGTGGTGGGCTTCTCTTGAAAAAAAGAGAAGAAGAATATTTAAAAGCGGGAGACGAAAGCGACTTCAATTGAAAAAGGAAACAGTCAACAATCAAACCCAACCAAAAAGATGAAACCGGCGCCGCCCAGCTCGGAACAACAGGCGGTCATCGACGCCATCAAGGCCGGCTACAGTGTTCAAGTGAATGCCGTAGCCGGAGCGGGAAAAACCACCACCGTCATGAATGTGGCCGATCAATTGCCAGACATGACGATCCTCATGTTCACCTACAACCATGATTTGAAAGAGGATGTGGCCGTCAAAATTCAGCGCTTGCAAAAGACCAGACAGGTATCCGTGTGGACCTTTCATGGCTTCGCCTACAAGTATTATTCGACGGACGCTTGCAAAGACGACGGTGTCGACCGTGTGGTCCGGGAAAACTTTGCGCCCTTGGAAGAGCTACCCCACGTCGACTTGCTGGTCCTCGACGAATGCCAAGACATGACCCTCGGTCTCTTTGCCTTTGTCGCCAAAGTGTTGAAAGACATGCGGATAGACAGTTTGCCCATTCTGGTATTGGGGGATCACGAGCAGGGTCTGTACGACTTCAAAGGTGCGGACACACGCTTTTTGACGTATGCCAACCAGATCTGGGCGCCTTTCACCCGGCGGCACCCTTTTGTCAACCTTGTCATGTCCGAGTCCTTCCGTTTGACGTCGACGATGGCATCCTTCGTGAACGAAGTCATGTTGGGCGAGTCCCGCATCGTCTCTCGAAGAGAAGGTGGGCCGGTCATTTATCTGCGCCACTCGGAATACCGGATGATGGTACGGCTCGTGTTTGGCGTGCTGATGGAACAATTTCGTGTTGGTGGTCTGTACCCGCAAGACGTGGCCGTCTTGCATGCCACGGTGAAGAGCGAGAAATCGATGGTCAAATTGCTGGAAAATATGTTAGTGCACGCCGGCATCCCCTGCTTCGTCCCCACCAACGAAACGATCTCGATTGACAAGACCGTGATCGAAAACAAAGTGGTCTTCGCCTCTTTCCACCAGATGAAAGGTCGCGAACGCAAGTGGGTGGTGGTGTGTGGATTCGACGAGAATTACTTCAACTATTATTGTCGGGACATTTCTCGAGCCTTGTGTCCGTCGACCTTGTATGTCGCCGCTACGCGGGCCATTGACCGTCTCATTGTGTTGGAGGTCGGCGAGCCGTTGACCTTTTTGCGCAAGACGCATGCCGATATGGTCGAGAGCGAGTATGTAGATTTCCGAGGCGTGCCTCAGGGTGTGGTGGATATTGTCAGTACGCAGGGGGATGGTCCCCTGGGGGGTGACGATACGCTCAAGTTGACCGTGACGGGTCTGCTGAAATTCTTGGACTCCGCTCTGTTGTCGCGCCTCACCGAGCTCATGGACAAGCATTTGTTTGTGGTCGACGAGTCGGAGGAGGGGAGAAAGGACGTCAAAGTGCCCAACGTCACGGCGAGCGAATATCGTGGCAGGAAGCTGACGGAGGAAGTGTATGACCTGAACGGACACGCTCTTCCGGCCATGTATCAGGAGAAGTACCACGGGACGAATGCGATCAAACAGGAAGTCATGGCGTTTCTAGAGAGGAACACCAAGAACGTCTTTTATCGTGGCATCTTGTCGGAGGTTGATTGGGCAGAACCGTCCATTGAAGACCATTTGCGCATCGTGAATGTCTATGTGGCCATGAAAGAGAACCTGCTGTTCAAGGCAGCACAAATCACCGATTACACCTGGCTGGAGAAACCCGTCGTGGACGCCATTTTTGAAAACATGGACCGACGCATCGAGCGCCCCGAGTCCCTTCTGTTCGAGCAAGTCATTGCGACCCGTGATGAAAGTGTGACCGACTACCAAAGGATCGACCGATTTGTGGTGCATCGGCTGGGTGCCGATTTTCCGAAAGTGCGTTTCGAGGCGCGCGTGGACGCAATGTCTCCCGATGTGTTGTGGGAATTCAAATGCACCGCGGTCTTGGAAGCCGAGCACCGATTGCAACTTTTGTTGTATGCCTGGATTTATCGAAAGACGGTCGGCAAGAAAAAAACAGATATGATGAAGTTCCGTCTCATGAACATCCGCACGGGAGAGACACACACATTGAACTATGAAGCGGAATGGGTGGATCAAATCGTCGAAGAATTGTTGCGTTCCAAGTATCGACGCGGGGAACGTTGGACCGACGCCGAGTTTCTCAAAAATGTTTCGATGCATCACGCTTCGTTGGAAACTTGATATTGTCCTTTTGAAAGGGGCTTTTGCCCCAGCGATCCAGACCGGTGTTGCAGACCGCTCCGACGAGACTGATGCCAGGTATGTTGGCGCCTACACCTGTTCTGTCCTTCACCATTTTGTAGAGCAAATTGTGACGCTCTCCGAGATCCATAAGGTCGCGTCGAAGTTCGGCGATTTCTTGCTTTAGAGCGGTGATTTGATCTTCCTCTTGGGACATTTGTTGTGTTATGTGATTGTTGTGTTATGTGTTGTGTTATGTGTTGTGTTTTTTTTTCTTCAAAAGGCAAAGGCAAAGTCGTCGCGTTTTGTGGCCAGGGGTCCACGCAACAGGTGCGCCGCCCCCAAATAGCACAAAAATCCCGTGGCGCTTCCGATGGCTAGTCCCGCGGCCAATTGCCACACCGTGTGTTGGTGGAACCAGGCACGCTGCACGACAGACACCACGGTCAATGCGATAGCGACGGCCAGAGTGTAGTACTCTTTTTTCAGCAAACTGTTGTAATACGCAAGAGCGAGAAAGACCACATTGAACGCCATCTCTTGCGCGTGCCCCGAGGGCATTCCGTATCGGTCGAGGGCGACGGTTTTGCCGGCGGCCAGGTCGATGCGCAGCTGTTCCTCTTGTCCCGGACGGGCTTGTTGGAATCCGTATTTGAGGGCGAAATTGAGGGCGACATTCAAGGCTGCGCCCACCACAAAAAAGGCAGTCAAGGTCGTCTTGCCATAGAGGACAACCAGGGTCGCCAGGAACAAAAAGAGGGGCGCGAGAATGCCCACCCATCGGAACGTTTGATAGAGGATGTCTTGCATTTTTGTTGATGTTTGTTGGCTTATTGTTTTGTTTAATTTTAATATTGGTAAAGATTCTCACTAATCAAAGTCACACACCAATCCGCACCATGTAAATCCACTACGTTGCCTCGGTCGTCGAGAAGTTTGACATGAATTCGATCGATGTTCACCGGCCCAAAATAGACGCGCTTGTTGTCTTGCAGGGAACCGCTGAAATCCACATACACTTCGCCTGTGGACATGTTTCCCTTTTTGATCGGGATCAGGGCAAACGTGTCCGACGTCGTCGGTGCCTTGCCGCGGAAATTGGTCGTCTGATGCCGCGCTTTCAGGATTTGGTTGATCGTGTAGATCTGTGCTTGGGTCAGTGTGCGTGGCGCTGTGGCACCCACCTGCGGATACGTGCCGTATCCACTGTTGATCTTGTCCAGGATCAGATTGCCCACGTTGGCCTGGTTGACGCCTAGGACGGCAGCTTCCTCTGGAGTGACGTTGGCCAAGGCGGCGAGGTTGCTGCTGTTGTTGTAAGGCAGACACTCGGTCGGCAGGGTGGGCAAATAATAAGAAGGAAGGGCGAGACGGTTAGAAAGCTCCGTGATCGAGATGAGGCCATTGTTGATGTGATTTTGGTTGTAGTCGTCAATGACAAGGATGAAATATTTGGGTCCACTCAAGTCGAGGACGGCGACGGGGGTATTGCCTGGGCTGCTGAAAATCGCCTGCTGTGGGGTGCGGAAGCCCATGAGCCACCCGAGCGTGCAATTGAATGTTAGGTTGGTGCCGACGCAGCCGGGGGCTCGGTTGGCCGTGAAACAATTCAATTCGCCGGTAAAATCGAAAAAGGTGAAAAAGGGGTCTTGCGTGATATCAAACGCGTTTGTCAGAGGGTCGATGCCTTTGATCCGGTTGCCAGCGGGGTCAGTGGCTTGGCTCAAGTTGATGGTTATTTTGCCATTGTTTGCATTGTAAGTCGCAAAAATATTGTTATTGGTCGTGTTGGTGAAACCGGCGCTCACAAAATCCGCGTTCAACTCGGTGACGAAAGCGGTGGGACTGTAATTGCCCGGGGTCACGACGATTTGGAAGGCGTTACCCTGGTTGGTCACCCAGAAACAGGTGTTGCCCAGATACGTGTCAATCACGTACCACGTGAAGGGGATTTGCACCGAGTACAGACGCAAGGTCACCACTCCGGTCAAGTGGTCCGACAGGTCCAGAGTGTAGTCCGTGGAGGTGGCGTCGAGACCGCCGGCGGCTTGCCGGAATTGACTGTCGAGGTTGATGAAGCGGGTGGTGATGTTCTCCAAATTGGGGTTCAAGGTGTCTTGGGCGATTTTGGTGTCGATCACGTTGTTGACACCGAGCTGTTGCTGTTTCATGGGCACATGGGGGTCGTTGTAGATCTCGATCTTTTGCTTGCGGTCGGTGACCTTGTCCATTTGGGTGGGGTCGTCCTTTTGTTCGAGGACTTGCTGCTGAAACCAGGCCTTGGTTTGGGCGTTGGTGGGATCGGTCAAAGAGTTGTCGATGGTCGACGCATTTTGTTTTGTTTCGTTGCGGAGGTAATCGATCAGCGTCTGTTGGATTTGTTGGAAGAAGGTCACGAGATGTTTGGCGGATGCGCCAGTGAGGGTGCTGAAACGATCGATGAGAGGTTTGGTCGCATCGACGACGTCCTGTTCGGTTGGTTCCTCATCTGTTAGATCCAAGATCTGGAAAAGTTCGGCAGTTGTATAAGAGGAGACATCCAGATTCAACGTACTCGGGTCTAAACCGGAAATACTCATGATTTGTTAGAAGAAAGCGAAAGCGTGGTTAGAATGTGATTTGATTTATTTAATTTTTTTTAAAAAAAGGAAGAAACTACAGCAGTTAGAAAAAAAAAAGATTATTCATTGGGCAGTACATGAACTACTACTACTAGTACTGGAGGAGTTCATGAATCGCTCTTCTTCGATTTTTTCCAAGAAGACATTCCGGATTTTCTTGAGCCAGCCTTGTTCTCGCGATGTCATGATTTTCTTGAGCATGGTGATTCCCAGCCGTCTCTTCTGATGACTCTTACCGAAAAAAAGGAAGGCCTCCAATTGTTGGACGACGTCCGGTTCACTGAAAGCCAGCATGTCGCGCGAGATCCAATGGTCGCCCTTGTAGACATACCGATTGAAATTATAGGAGTCGCCGGTGTACTCATAGATGTTGTGACGTTCGTGCGTGATGATTCGATTTTTGATGAGACCGATTCCATGGATCCTGTTTGTGCTGTTGTTCATTTCTACGACGAAAATGAGGCTGTTGATGGGATACGTCTCGTTGATGGGACAAGGGGTACCATAGATGCAGCCTTGGATCTTGTGGAGCTCCCTGTACCGTTCGTTTTCGGCCAGTGTCTTTTCGGTGAAACGGGTGCAAGCCAGGTGCAGCATCACTATCACTTTTTTTATCGGGGGGGGGTGTGTTTGGGGTTCGTGTGTGTTAGTTGAGCATGTTAGGTGTATGGGGGCTCCCGTTTTTCCAATTCAATTTTTTTTCGGTTCGTGATTTTGCCCGTAAAAAAAAGAGCCCATAAAAATAAAAAAAAAGCTGGTAAGCCAATAAAAGTGGCAAAAAAAGATGCGCAAGTATGAGACACAGTTGGCCGACCGGTATATTGGTGAATTTTTGGCACGCAAGGTTCAGCAGAAAAAAGTGACCACCTACAATCCAGCGACTGAGCATCGGGATCAGCGCATGTTGTGTCTAGTCGCTTGCCACGCGGACAAACCTTTGAAAGTGCGATGCATCAACAACAATCTGGGATATCTCTGCGGGTTTGAGAACATCGTTGTATGCGTGATCAATTCCGAGGGAACAGAGTTCGCCGACGCCGTGCGAGAGGAATGTGCCACCAAGGGCGCCGAGTATGTGGAAGTGCCCAACGAAGCCACTCTGGATTTCGGCAAGTGGACATGGGTGCTCAGAGAAAGAGGATGTCTGGAGGGTTGTTTTTTCAATCACGTGTTGTTCACCAACGATTCGTTTCTCATTGAAGCGCCGATTGTGCATTTTTTCAACCAAATCTTTCGCCGGAATCTGGAAATGTACGCCTACAACGACTCCACGGAACGTGGCGGTCAGCATTATCAGTCGTACCTGTTTAGCGTGCGTGTCGATGCGTTGCCCAAGCTGATCGATCATGTCGAGGAAAACAAAGACCGCATAGAGGGTTATTTTGATGTCGTGGATCATTTGGAGATTCCTCTGTTCCGTCGCTTCGAGTCGTCGCATGATTGTTTCTTGCCTATCGGCCGTCTTCCGGGCCATCGAGGAAAGAGCGTGTTTTATACCAACAATGGTCTGTACAAATTGTTGAAGAATCATGGTCTGTTTCCCTTTTTCAAGCTTCGACGTTTTGACATGCCACCTTAAACATGCGCTCTTGCAAATAGTTGCGAAGGACTCGGTACCTCGGCTGGTGCAATGCACGCGTCCACATTTGGAACGGATTATTCGCCTCCTGAGGATGACTGAATCGCTGGCTCGAAACGTGGCGGATCAGATTGGGTTGGTAGCCGGAGAGGTACCAGCACCTACGGTCTTGACTGGGCACGGCCGGCATGCCCTCTGCGGAAGGACGCATGTTCCAGAAGACGACGGAGGGTGGGGTAGTGAAGCCACGCAGCACATACTTGGCCTGGATCGAGTGGTACAGAGAGAACCCCGCGTAGCGGTTCGTGTCGTCGGGATCGATTTGCATGTCCGAGATGATGACGAGGGTCAGGTCTTCTACTTCTTCAGACGACAACTTGGCGTCGGCCATTGCGTCCAACAAAAAGTCATGGGCTCGGTGGAAATCGGAGTTGGTGGAGACGACCGATTGTCCCTCTTGCTGGATTTTTGTTAGGGATTCTGTAAGAGATAGGTCGGTGAGGTTGACCCAGGCTCCGCCGAAAAGGGTGATATGACGGCCCAGAGCCGATTCGTCTGCCAACGAGAGGGCGACGGCGAGCGCCGCGTCTTGCGGCATGGTTTCCGAGAGGTCCAAGAGGATCAGCATTTTGTGGCTGTTGGGTGGTGCTGTGGTTTTCATCCATTGCCGATTCGTCATCCATTGCCGGTTGATCCAGTTCCTTTCGGCATCGGTTTTCGCGCGAAAGGCTGCGCGCACCAGAGAGAGCGGGTCGTGTCGTCGACGCTTGGTGTATGCATCCGGTTTTAAAGCTAAATCGTGTCTGAGAAAGGCCGATTGTTGCAAGACCTGGGTCAGCGACGTCACGTGTTTGGCTTGGATGCCCGACCAGTCGGGATCATTGCATTGTCGGACTTGCACGGTCTCGAGGCGACGATTCAGGTGACTCAACAATTTGCGATAGTCGGTGTATGCCTTGGTGCGTGCCTTGTGATTCTCGGGATCGAAGTGGGCAAAGTAATGCAGTGCCATCCTCTGGAACAACCATCCGTGACGCTGGGAATTTTCGCGAGGAATCCATTTGGCAACCAGGGAGATCGGTTGGTCGTCGGGGGCGTCGGCGTCCATGCGCAGTTGATCGTTCGCCAACTGAATCGCAAAGGGCACCATGCGTTCGTCTCCCTGGTCTTTGCAATAGGTGCAAAAGTACTTGATGTCTTTCCAGGACCCGTACGGATGCGGGTTGCCAAACGAGGGGAACGTGACAAAGGCGCGAAACGCGAATTGGGCCAGGTCGGGGTCGTGTTGGGACCAGACATGCACCATCATGTACGCCAAGTCTCGTTCGCCCTTGCCGTGGATGATGTCGCGTGTGTGCCCGATGTGTTGATAGAGGAGTGTCAGCAATTCCAGATCGTTTTGTTGGTAAACGTCGTGAAGCAGGTCTGTGAACAGGCGTTTCACGGCGTTTGTATTAGTGGTGGTTGTGGTGGTGTCTCTGGTGGTTTGAAAGAAGAACTGAACAACACGATCACCCAAATGGAGGAGTTGCGTGTGCTCTGGATGGCCTCTCTCTCCGAGACGCATTGTTGATGATGATGACATTGTTGTATTTAGTCTTGATATGTTGTTGTTGCTGTTGTTGTTTTTGATGTTGGAGTCTTTTCTTCTATATAAGTTCTTCTCTTTGTTGTTTGACGATGGAACAAGCGTTTGCGTAAGGTGGATGCCAGTTTGTTGCGCCACGGGCGCTTGGAAAAGACCAACACGATGCCTGTTATAGAGCGCTTGGCTTTGTCGGCGGTCTTTTCGAAGTAGACGGATGTCACCTTGGAAAAGACTTGCAACGGCTGTGAACCGTCACCGTTGTACCTCATCCAACAGTTCAGGCGATATTCTGGTTTCTGTTGCTTGTTGACCCACATGTCCATTTCCTGGCGGGACAGGTAATTGAGATGGTGCAACTCGTACCGATGTTGTTCGACTTCGCTGATCTCATTGTTTTCGTCAATGTAAATGCATTGGACTTCGATGAGACGGATGTTGTTGTTGTTATCGTCGTCTTGCATCTTCTTCTTTTAAATTACAAAGGATTGGTTTTCAAAAACAATGCAAAAAAACGCATTTACTCACTCTTGTTCTGAGTCGTTGTCGTCGCTTGGCAGGTCAAAAGAAAACAGCGAGAACTTCATGAGTTCGCTGTCGTCCTCGGACAGGAGCGGTTGTTGAAAAGAGGGTTGGTGACGTCGATGTATTCTACCACAGTCGCCATTTTCAAACCACAATTCAGTCCATCCCGGTGGAAGGGGATCTTCTTCCTCTTCCTCGGCCTTTTCAACCACTTTCAGGATCGCTTCGCGGAAGTTTGGTTGTTGTGTTGTTGCTTTTGTTGTTGTTGTATTTGCTTTTTGCGAAAGCGTCGGAAAGTCAGAGGCTTGGATTGTTGTCTTGCGAAAAATGTTCATGGTTTGAGTGCGAGTTTTTGATAAGCTGGTCGCTGCTTGTCTGCATGCTTTTAAGCGAGTGTTCTGTTTTGTTTGAAAAAAAAAACAAAACATTCGACAATTCTCTCGAGGGAAAAAAAGGCATTTAAAGAGGCAATCTATACTGCGTATGTTCTCCTCACAGCAACCAGAAGAGTGAAATTATCGCTCTTTTCTTTTTTTTTGTTTAAAAATGAACCAAAAAACCTCACAAAAAAATTTGGAAAAAGAAAGATGAATGTGTTAATTTTTTTTCTTTCTTTGCAAATGAATTACAGGAGACAGCAAACCACTTACATTAAACAAAATTAATAAAAAAAAAATCAACAACAAATCCAAACAATTTTCTTTTGTTTTCCCATTTTTTCAGATGTCGTCAACATTGATCCAATCATTGTTGTTCTCCACCGTACTTGATGATGCAGCAGCAGATCGGTCTTTGATGACCAACTCGCCCATCAATCGCTCATACTCTTCGTCACGCTCCGTCGAAAAGGCGATCCCATCGGTTGCTTCGGTAGGTCCCACTGCCTTGTCGGCGCCCTGTGACAGCAAAATAGACCAATTGGCGGAAACCGCGTCGCGCAAGCGTTCTCTGTCCAAATCGGTATAGACTTCGAGCAAGTCGCATTTGCGTGTTCGGGCATCGTCTTTTCCTGAATCCCAGGGCCTCTCACCCACCAGCACCCATTTGCCCGGCTCGACCATGTTGTCTCGCTTGCCGCGACCACTGAACTTGCCGCGAATGTGGCCAAGACAAACGCGGTCGTCAATGCAATGCGCATAGAACATCCCGTTGCCAAGCATGCGCGTCACCACCGCGTACAGTTCGCCTTCGTTGTCGGCGATGCGCAGCTTGTTGGACGGCTTCGCCGTCACATGCTTGCGGGCGTGACCCTTGTGCTTGTTTCCTCCGCAAGTGTTCTTGACCATTTTTTTTTCTTTTCAATGGGTGGGTGGATGAGATTTTTTAATGAAGTTACGTCGTTGGTTGAATGTAAGTTCATTTTCAATTTTTTTCTAGAGGAAGGCATCCAATTCCTCTGGACTGCATCGGATGAATCCCTTGGGACCTCCAAACATTTCATAAAAGGTGCGCCATGTGTTGGTGGTATTGGTTGGGTTTTGTTCGTCGTCCTCTTTTGTTTTTGCATAGACCTGGGGACACAAGTGATGTTTGATATACGCTGGTTGCTCGTCTGGCTCCAAATTGTACAGGTAATCGAAACGGTCGAAGCTTTCTCCGTCGGGAAATCGAACGTGACAACGATCGTGATCAATTTTCGCTCCTCCGTCGATGACCATGCGTTGGTACCAGAGCGGACAAAAGGATGCCCAATACAGCCAGTCCTTGTAGATTTCCTCAAACGAAGGTTGATCCGTCCTCTTGCGCACGGTGGAAAAGAGGTGCAACAATTTGTTGTCGTCGGTGCCATAACAGCAGACTTCGCGCAACAGGCGGTGTTGTTGGGATCGCGCGGTGCGTGTACGGTACTGCGCAATGTCCTCTGGTTTGACGCGGGCATAGACGTCGCGGCCTTTGGGGATCGACGGGTTCAGGATAGCGAAAATGTGGACCAGCAGTAAAACGCGGTCTTGCTCGTTGTAAAAGCGCGCTTGTCGGAAGGCCTTGGTCAGCGTAGAGGCAGACGTCGTATTGGCGAGATAGAGAGTGAAATATTCATCCAGCTGTTCGAAGGGCAGTCCAGCAATTTGTTGCGCGATGTGGATGGGGTCGTCGTCAAAGGTCATCGAATGAATTTGATCGTTGGGAGAGGGTGGGGATGGCGACGGCGTCTTGTCGCGGACTTCTTGGAGTTTGCGTGCCAGGAAAATGTCCAGCGTAAAAGGCCGTGCCATGAGCGTCTGTGTAATGATGGCGATGGTGCGATCCCCATTGTTTTTGTCCTTTTGCCACTCGCTCTGTTTCTTTTTCATGTACGCAAAGAATCCCGGGTTGCTCAGCGCAAAAAAATGCAGGTAGATGAACCACATGAAGTTCCACCAGTCCTCGGTGAATCCGGAATAATACAATTCGTACGACCAAAAGAGGGCGCTTTGGTCTCGCTGGAGGAGGTTGGTCAAGAGTGCGTACTGCACTTCGTCCTTGATGTACAGGTATCGAGTCAGGATGATGTCGTCCTCGTCGATGGTCGGCTCGGGCGGTGGTAGCGCGGCCACATTGTCTTCTGTCGTGGGCGCCGACTGCGTCGGCGTTACCGCAACCTCAACCGAACACGGATGGCCCATTGGTCGTCTTGTTTTTATTTTCCCTTGACGAGAAACTTACGGGCTTGCTTCTAATTGTGTTTTAGGCATTGCTTCTTTTTTTTGTCGCTCCCTGTATGTATAAGCAACAACAACATTCTTAACAAATGGCCAAAAAACAGAATGCGATGCTCCAGTCTTGGGTCAAGTTCGTCAAGAAGGTTCAGAAGGAGAAGAACCTCAGCTACCGCGACGCCATGATGGAAGCCAAGAAACGCAAGAGTGAATGGAAAAAGAGCATGCAGAAGGGTGGCGATATGTCCGATCCCGAACTTCCGGTCGATGGCGGTGTAGAGGTCGAGGAAGAGGAAACCATGTCACCCGACGGTGGCGAGGAGGAGGAAATGACCGTGATTGAGGACGGTGACATGATGGACGGATCTGCCATGAATATGGGTGGTTCCAGACGCAAGAGGATGAAGAAAAGAGGAGGCTGCTGGGGCAAGAAAACCATGAAGAAGAGCCGAGGCAAGAAGCGCGGAGGCAGAAAGAGCCGTCGCAGACGCCATTAAACAATGCCTCCATCAAAAGTGGTCTTCGAATCGACGCATCGTCTCGCTCCATGAGAGGCGTTGACTCGGGTCTAGCGACATGTTTTGCTGCAACCACGGCTTCCAATCCTCTGGCACTTCAGGGAAGCTCAGCATCCACGCACTCAAGGCATAACGATTCCACGTGCATCGGACGGACTGGTCGATGGTGAAAGGTTTGTTTCTGTAGAGTCTCTCGACTTGCGCAAAGCTCGCGTTGCTTGGCCAGCGGCTACAGACACACATGATGTCATAAGTAGACGGCGCTGTCGTGATCCCTTCGTCGAACAAATAGCGATGAAGAGCCACTTCGAAAGGCGGCGTCGGCGATATTGTTGAGGACGAGGACCCAAACGTGATCAAGGGACACCGGTCTCGTTTGCGGATTTGAATGCTCAGTTGGTAATGATCATCGAAAAAGTAGATGCCCTGTTCGTCCAGAATTTGGATCGACTGCAACAAATGCCTAAGCCACCCCACGAGCTCCCGTTTTCCTTGGGGAGAGACTTGTTCTAAAAAAGTTTCTCTCTCGAACGTTAACAGGTATCCGAGGGGTTGCGCAGGTTGTTGGTCGATGGGGGCATAGAAGCGGTGGCGGTGGCCTTGAGGAAAAGACGGGATGTTGTGGGTTGTTAGCACTGTGATGGTTTGTGAGTCCTTGGGTCCTTGGTTCTCTTTTGGCGAGGGAATGGGCGCGAACACACAGGACATTGTTTTGATATGTTTTGATTGAAAAACGGAAATAAAGATGTCTTTGTTTCCGTTTTTGTGTTTTTTTTTCAAAGACAGACGAGAATCGATGTCTCTGGGGTCAGGGGGATTTCTGCTTGAATCAAAAGGACGTGCTGGTCGACCTGTTCCATGAATGGCTCCATGAATATCAGTGCGAACAACAAGAGCACCGAAAAATAAATGGCTTCCATTTTGTTCTATTGTTTGTTGGTGCATTGTTTTCAAGTGGGTTCTTTTGGAAAAATGGAAAAAAATTGATAAAAGAAGAGACGAATTGAAACAGGAAACAAGACAACCAAACAACCAAAAGCAAATGGATGACTTACCTTTGCCTTCCCAGTTCGAATCGTTCGATGAACCGACCAAGGCTCTGGTGCGGGCTTATCTGGGTCAGCTGAACGCCTTGCAACGAAAGGCCTATTGCATCGGACTAAGTCACCTGGGCACTTCGTTCAACATCCTCAGGAGCAACGGATACCAAGATTGGCTCAAGAAAGAGAAGGAGAAGGAGAAGGAGAATGAGAAAGTGGCGTGATGATTTTGTTTTTTTTGTTATTTTTTTGCGTAGCGTGTGTATTTATGGTGCCTCTTTTTCTTGCCGCGATGGCTCAACTTGCTCTGTTTACGTTTGCTTTTGTTGGTATTTTGCTTTCTGTGTACGAATACTAATTCATCCTTCTTAAGAAATTGTGATATCGAACGTCTTGTGTTTTCCAAGGAGCGCATGGTTTGGCGCCTGGCGGCGCCGCCTCCTTGTTGTTGTAGTTGTTGTTGTATGGCCGGTTGGATCGGGTGCGGCAGATAAGAGGTCAAGGACGAGGATGATTGTGTGGATGTTAGAGGAAGCGATGATGATGTTAGAGGAAGCGATGATGATGTTAGAGGAAGCGATGATGATGTTAGAGGAAGCGATGATGATGTTAGAGGAAGGGATGCTGCGGCCTGTTTGGCGATCCGGATGGTTTGAATCATGGTTTCCAGAATTTCACTTCCATTCGTCACCACTGTGTTGGCCATCTTCACGAAATCCGAGAGGACCATGGGCAGTTCCAAGGCGGGACCGACCACAGGCACCTCACCTAACAATTCTTTGCCGACCATGATCGCGCGTCTACCTGCCTTGCTCGCCATCTCTGCGAATGAGTCGATGATCTTTTCCAGACCGGGTCTGGCCGCCTCGAAAGCGACCGCAGCCGATTCACTCGCGTCGCTAATGGCTTTCTTGGTTTCTGGATTGTTCACCACCGCCTTGATTTCGGCGATGACTTGGGAGGCGGGCTTGTCTTCCACGTTGATGTTGAAGGCCTCGCCCAGGCGTCTCACCGTCGCCTCCGTGACTTTTTGAACCGATCCTTTCCATGGATTGTTTATGGTGTTGCTGTCGTTGTTGTTGCTTATGAATGGCGATTGCATGTTTTTTTGTTTGTTTGTTGTTGTTTCTCCTTGTGATTCCCAGAGAAAAAACAAAAACAAACAGTAATGTGATTGGGATTGTTAAATCATGCATTCTTCTTTTTGGCCGACACGATGCGCTCGCGCTGGGCAAAGAGGTCGGCCATCTCCTTTTCCAAGATCGGCAGGGGGATGAGCTCGTACGTGTCGTCCGGGTTGTTGTCCGGATGCAAGCGCACCAAATGCAGGTCTTTGACCCGTACGCCGTATTTGCGTTCCAGGATCGTCTTGTACGTGTTCAGTTGCAAGGCGTAGTGCCAATAATTGGTGTCGGGGAGATGCGCGATCAGGGGGTTCGACGCGAATCGGCCGAACGAATTGGTCTTGGTGATTTCCTTGCTGCGTTTCCAATCGTAGATCGAGAGCGACCCGTCTGCGGGGTTCACGTAGACCATGTCGATCGAACCCGCCATCTGGACGTCTTCGTCGTAGATCATCCATTCGGTCCGAAAGGGTACAAGCCTGGGATGGTCTTGGACAAACTTCAAGAAATACGACCACTCTTTGCTTCCCTCGCTCTGGATTGGGTTGGATGGAGGATGGAAGGGTATCAGGAGATCGGATTGGAAAAAATAGCGTCGCGGTCCCAGGTTCATGAAGTGTTCAATGTCGGCGTGCAGATTCGTGCCGGCACTGGAGACCGCATTGGAATTCTGGGACCAGAGGTTTTTGATTTGCTGTTTGTCCAGGCCCCAGTACTTGTGTCCCGGGTTCCAATATTTGCCGCGCATCATGTTGTCGATGATGTCGTCGGCATTGAACGGTGGGAAGTGGCCGTGGTTCCAGGTGGTCACCGAGGTATACTTGGAATAGGGGTCGGTAAGAATTTTGTATTCATGGCCGCGTTCGAAGAATTGGATGTATTGGTCCCGCGGATGCGGATGGAGCTCTGCTAACAGAGTGTTCGACATTTGTTTCTCTTATTTGTGGGACCTGTCTTTGTATCGGTTTAACTTTTTTGTCTTCTTGCCGATCAAAATCGACACACAAAAAAAAACACTCGCTCCAAGGCGGTTTTGATCCGCCGGCCTTTCGGTTAACAGCCGAACGCTCTACCGACTGAGCTATCAGAGCACAGTAGAACTCGTGTGTGTTCTTTCATTTTTCTATAACAAAGTTCTTAGAGCAGCCTTTCCAAGCGCGACAGTCGTTCGTCGAGGCGCTTGCTATCTTGCTGCGACCGGACAAACGCTTTCTGCAGGTTTTGGTAGGACTCTTGCAACCCTTGGTAGGAATCTTGTAACCCTTGGTAGGAATCTTGTAAACGCGAGTTGTCGGCTTTCAATCGTTGGACCTCTTTCACGAGCAAACCGATCAAGCCGTTGTAGTTGAGCGACTGCATCTGGTCTGGGTCGTCCTTTGTGCCATGGACGAGGAAAGGATAGACTTCTTCCACCTCGTGAGCGATGAGACCAATGTCATGGCGTCCCGATTTGGTGTTGTCGTAATGGACGGGTCTCAGCTGGTCGACCGTGAAAGAGTCGTCGAGGGGTTGGACGTTTTCTTTGATTCGATGGTCGGAAGTGGAGGTGAAGGATGTCCCATTGAAATTACCGGACTGGTCAATGAACCATATTGGTGTGGCTGGACCAGTTTGCGTCGGGAGACCAGATCTTAATGACAATATGTTGGAGTTGTTGAAAGAGAGGAAATTACCGCTCCCTACCACGTCAAAATAATCTTGTACTCCATACGGTGCGTAAGAATAGCATTGTGTTGTGTTCACGGCCAATGCGCTGGGTACAGCAAGGGTTGACCCGTCGTATGATATATTGGTGTCATAGATGGTTGTGCCGATGTGACAAGCAAGATTGTAACTGTTGCTTCCAACGAAAGGAACCACAGTCACTGTTGCGGCAGTGCCGCTGATGTTGCAACTCAATGCGCCACTACTGTATGTCAAGTTCGTGTCGCGATAAAGAGCTGATGAAACACTTGGATTGTTGCTATTGAACAGTGCAACGCAAACACTTCCTGATGGTGTTGTGCTGTTGACTGCGACAGACGCAGCGGTGCCACTGAATGTGCCCGTGCGGTCTATGTACCAACTCGTGTCACCCGACACCGTCGATAGAAACCCGAAATCATTTCGTCCCGTAGTGGTCGACGATGCAAAATACCAATACTGATTACTTGATTCTCCAGCGATTTGCAACTGATCCGTGCTTGTTGAGCTGTTCGTCCTTCCGATTCCCATCGCCGCGTTTACTTGCCCAACCATGGGGAAAGATGATTGCGATCCATTGGCATTTGTGTTAAACGACAAAACGTTCTGGAAATTATAAGAACCATCTGTTCCACTTGTTACACTTTTCCAGGCACACAAATCCAGGTAGAAACATGTATTCACACCACTTGCGGCAAGAGAAAAATTGGCCCCTGCGCCCCATTGAGAACCTGGAACAGGTTGGGTTGACATCTGCAACATGATTGTCCTGGCTGTTGCTCCAACTGGTCCGCCGTTATATGTGCTATTTAACGACAGAACCGCTGGACTCAGGAAAGCTGACCAGTAATCTGAACTGTAAGTCGTTGCGACTGGAGTTACATATGCATTCAGAATCGAACCATATTTTGTGCCAGAAAATATGAAGTTCGGTGCAGGGCCGCCTGTATACGTTCCCCCTGGCCCAGAATTGGCGATTCTCATTTGTATCGTGTTGGTGTCTGCTGCATTGAGAATTGTTAGATTCTGATTGTTGAAACTCCCTTGACCCAATGCATATGCAATGCCACTGAGCCCATTGAAAGATGCATTTCCGAGCACAGATGCAGTGTTGGTAGTTAAACTCAACATGGACCAATTGGATATTGTGACGGTGTCTGCCAAACTTCCGAAAGCGTAAGACGGTTGATTATTGCCGCTCGTTTTCTTATATTGGAAACTCCAACCAGCGTAAGCTTGCTGGCTGCTGCCTGTTGTTGAGAACAGGGCAAGTTGATAAGAGGTGTCATCCGAATATGTAACGACGTCAACGTAGCTTGAATCGTTCGCATGTACAGCATTTGTCGCAATTGTTGCAGATGCAGCGTTGCCACTGAATGTGCCTAGGTTATTGTTAGTGTTGTTTGTTATGGAGCATGATCCAGTGTTGCCGAATTTGAAGGTCGTTCCGTTTTCAAATGTCAAGTTATTTGCGTATTGAACAGTTGTTTTGAGTCCAGTGGAAATCAAGGCCAAATTTGAATTATTGGTTCCCGTGCTCACATACACGTTTGATGCGTCTGTTGCTGTCGTTGCTGTTGCTGCATTTCCATTGAACTGGTTGGTGGTGCCGTTAATGGTGGCTGAGCCGACCGTGAGAAAATTGTTCGATGGCTGGAAGGTGAATGGGCCGCTGGTATCTTGGTAAAGGGTGTTGGAATTTTTGCAGAAAACGACATTCAAGCCGCTTGCGGTTGATGTGTCTGGATTTACTGTCACTTTGTTGATGGTGCCATTGATGCCATTGGCAACATACAACGTGTTGCAACTCACATCACCCGCCTTTGCGGTGAATATGTTTCCGGCGGTGCCCAGCGTCATCGAGTACGCGTTGATGTTCGCAGACGACGGGTTGAGGTTCAGACTACCATCCGAAGTGATGCCGTAAGAAGTATTCGTCAGCAAAAACGAGGTGCCCAGTATGTTGACGCTTGTGTCGATCACTGTTGTTGGAGTTAGCCCAGGTTTGCACACGAGGGTCGTTGCGTTGAGTGTGATGCCACTCGAGTCCATGTGGACATTGTTATTGTTACCCACTTCCAGAGAGGTGTCGAAAGTTCCAATGCTGCTGCTGAGGGTGCTTCCTTTGGCCATCGTGATGCTGCCCGTCGCCAGGGCTGCCTCGCTTATAAAAAGGTGTCCCGATGCATCGGTCACGTTGATGAATTGCCCAGACGAAGATATTGTGACCAACTTGGGGGTTGCGGTGGGTGGTGAACTCGGGTTAATAAAGTTTTGTCCGAAGTCTGCGAAGATTTGCAGCTGGCTGTTGGCAATGGAGACCATGTATTGTCCCGTGGCTGACACGGCGACCGATGTTCCCGGGCCAGTGACGCTGGCGTTGGGGGTCCACGTGCTGCCATAATTCGACGACAGGTAAAGAGCATTGCCACCAGACGTGTCTGTTAGCGCGACCTGGAACTGCCCCGACGACGACATTGATATCGCCGTGAAATTCGCGACGGCGGAGAAGCTCGTGTCCGTCCAGAGTTTGGCCGAATTGCTCGTGGTGTAAAGGTGGTTGGCGGCGATGGCCGTCTGGTATTGTCCCGACGAAGACATGGCGACGGCACGGAAGTTGTTGGGCGGGAGGCCGGCGTTGGTGAACGTAAGGCCCGCATTGATCGAGTAAAAGAGGCCGCCACTTGGCCCGCTGGTCACCGTCGTCCAAAACTGTCCGTTCCCCGAAATCGCGACCGCCGAGGCGGAGGCATCGTGGTTCGTTAAAAAACTGGAGCCGCCATTTGTTGAAGAGTAGAGCGTCTTGTTCACCGTGGCGACCAACTGGTATTGTCCCGTGGCAGAAATGGCCACCGATGTTCCCGAGGAATCGACGGTGTTGGACGACCAGCTCTGGCCAAAATCAGTGGAGTACCGGATAATGTTGCCCGACAGCAAGGTTTGGTATTGTCCAGAGGCCGACGACGCAAGGGCGCTGGGAGCTGGGGTGAAGGTGGTTTGTTGTTGGTTAAAGAGAGGATCTGTGTAGTCATAATTGGTGCCCAGCGTCGAAAAGTCGACGCTCGCCGACGACTGGGGAAAGCCCGTGCCTCCCACGGCCGGATCGTAGCGCCAGAAAGTGAATGTCACTTGGGCCGCAGTGGGGGGCTGGTTGTTGGAGGGAATGCCCGTGCCGCTCCAGGGACCATTGCTGCCTGTGAACTCGACGATGCCTGAATTCACGTTGTAGACCCAGGGGAACAGGGAGTTTCCCAGGCCGCAAGTGTAGTTGACGTTGTTGAAAGTCACTTGAATGGTCTGTTGGTACCCGCCCGCGGGGTCATAATTCGAGGGGATGCCATAGTTCAACAAGTTGTTGGTCACTTGCAGGGCGGGCGATGGACTGTACGTTGCGTTGGCACCCAGGTACCAATAGCAGACGCTTGGCGTTGTGGCGGCGAGCTGGAGGTTGGTGTACTTGATGATGTAAGGGTATTGGGTGGCGGTCTGTTTGGATCCGGCGACTATCTGGGTTCCTGGCAACAAGACGTTTGAGGACGGACCTAGGGCGGGCGCGGAGGTGGGCACCGATTGCGAGAGGATTTGCGTGCTGAAAATATTGTTGGCCGAGGTTCCTGGGACTTCCAAGTTGAAACTGCCTCCGGCGATGCCATCGGGGTAATAAAACAGCGATTTGTAGAGCTGCTCGGAGATGAGCTGCTGTCCTTGCGGACCTAAATTCGCATACGATGACATTTCCTAGGGTGGTTTTTGATTTTATTTGTCTCCTTCTGTTCTCTCGGAGATAAATAAAAAAAACGACGAATTCCACGGATCGACGTTTTTGTTAGAAAAATTCAATACAAAAACACAATTTCTAACAAAATTTTCAAACTTATGGAGCGAGGTTGAACGTCACGTATTGGTAGGCATAGTTGGCATTCATCGGAAAGCCTAACCGACAGTACACCAGAAGTGGCGTCGTTGGTCCTGTAAATGTTAGTGCCGAAACACTCACGATCAAATCGTTGCCGCTGATGGTCGCGCTGTTTGAGGTCGGGGCCAATACCGTCGAGTTGTTGGCGGGTGAGTACCAATTGTTCGAACTGATGGGCACGAGAGTACTGTCGAATCCATTCGCGGTGGTGCTGGTGGCCTTGTTGGCGTTGCCGTCGACCCAGAGGGTCGTTCCATACTGGTTGCTTATAGGAGCCACCGTTATATTGTTGCCCGACGAGTCGCATTGTTCCACGCGGTAGTACAAGAAGAATCGCTGCGTGTTGCCGTTGTTGGACAAGTAAAACGAGTTCGTCGAGGCATCGACCTGGATCGTCGGCGTTTGGCCATTGACGGTGAGGTTCTTGATGGTGAACTGGAACGTCGTGTAGACGGTGTTTTGCCCTGGATACAACCAGACGAACGTCGCGTTGCGGTAGCTGTTGTTGCCGAATGGAGGGTTTGAGTAGTTTAGGTTGTTGTTGTAATACGACGAGTAGTTCTGGTAACCTTGGGTTAAGGATGGTGAGTTGGAGGCGGTCTGGTAGGCGCCATTGGCGATTTGGATTTCTTGCGTCGTGTTCAGGTTCGTGTAAGATCCGTAAGAGCTGTCGGTTGCCACCAGGCTCCATTTTTGTTGGTAAGGAATTTGTGAGTACGATACAGTATTGTTGCTGTATCCGTAAGGGGGTGGGATGCTTGTGGGTTGCGGATACGTTGTTGCCGGGTAATAGTTTTGAGAAACGTCCGACCAAACGCGATATCCCGGTTGCGGTGTCGTAACTGTCGAGAGGAGAGAGGTCGGTGTGTAAGAAGTGTTCGTGATCAACAGGTACGACGGACGGTCATAGAGAATGTTGTTGAGCGTCGAAGTTTGGGATACGGGTACATTGTTGATGTTCTGGGCCACTAATGTGAGGGTGGTTGTGCTAGTGCAAGTGCCCGCGTTGGTGGTGGCGAGACTGTTGTTGTTGAACGCCACTGTTCCTGTCAGGGGAGGCGTTTGTTTGGTGCAGTGTTGCAGATCGGATTCTTGCAGACTGCCGTTTACGCCGCCTGAGAACGTGTATGTCAGCAGCGGGGAACGATAGAAGCAGTTGGCGAGGTTGTTCAGCGACGTGTCGGCTGCGAAGGTCACCGTTGGTTGACCGACCACGTTGATGCCCGATACAAGCGTGGTTTGGCCGCTGTTGATAGAGTACGAGCTCGACACAAAGCCCGGAGACGTCGCTGTAAGTAAGTCATAGTAAAAGGTCAAGCTCGATGAGTTGGGGAGGGGATTGGAAGGAGGAGCGTAGTATTGTGTGTTCAGGTTCAACGTGTACATGGACGTCGTGGGTGTCAAGGCACTCGAGTTGATTTGGAAGGCCAGGTTCTGCACGAAACTGTAAAATCCCTGATTTTGTTGTGGTGAGGCGTATTGGTCACCAACGGACCCACCACTGTTCAACACAGACATGTTGGCCGAGGTGTCGGTGCTGCCTATTGTGCTGAAGCCTTTATACGTCACGGCTGCGCCGATCGAGCCGAACGTCGCGCTGGCCACGAGAAGGGTCTGCCCCGAGGAGTCGATTCCGATGTAGGTTGTGCTGGTGTTTGGGTTGGTTGGAGTGGGGCTATACATGATGCTGAGGGCAGGGACCGCGTTGGTCGGCACAGCAGTGTTGTTGTACAGGTTGCTGGTGATTGCGGCGGCTGCTGGGTATTGAACTGGGTACAAGTTGGTGCCTGGTGTCACAGGACTGCCGGCGAGTGTGGTGCCTGACGGAGAGAAGTTTGTGGTCGTCATAGGAGGGTAATTGGTTGGCGTGTTGATCGTGAACGACGTCGGATTGGTGGCGCTCTGTCCAAGCGAGTTGGTGGCTGCCAAAGTGAATGTATACGTGGAACCCGGATACAAATTGCTGTACGCATAAGCGAAGCTGGCGGGCGACGGATTGGTGTATCCATTGAGGTACGTAATCGTGTTGCTGATGGTGGTGGTTTGCGTGGATTGGCTTTGAGGGCTGGGGTAACGTTTGCTGGCGCCGGGTGTCGAATAGGAGGAGACAAAAGTGGTCACCGTGACTCCTGTCGATTGGCCCGTGTTGGATTGCGATGGCGGATAAAGGGTGAGCGTCATGCCATTGTACGAGAGCAAGACCGGTGTGAGGTTGTAACTAGCGTCCGCGGAGGGCGGCGTGCCACTGCTATACGATGGTATCGTGATCGAGCTCAACGTGCCAGGACCGTGGAAATTGCTGTAGTAACCCCACAAGGTGTTCAAGCCTTGGGCCAGTGTTTGTGCACTGATGACATAGGTGATGGCCCAGATGTTGCCGAGGCCGTTGGGAAAGGTCACGTTGGCCGGCCCACTCAGCGTGCCGGGGGTGCCTTGGTTCGTCAAGACCAGGCCGGAGAGTTGGCCCTTGGTCCCGCCGCCCGGCGGCGGTTGCGGATAAAACACGGGAAACAGTGGTGGGCGAACATAGAGAGGATTGAAAGGGTTCGCACTGGTGTCCAAGATTTGGACGGACGAAACATTGTTGTTGTACGACAGGTCCAGGAAGATGCTGGTGATCGTGGGGAGCGGCTGTGCAATCGTGCCATAATAGGTCTGTGCCGGGAAGGGGAAATAGACGTAAATGTTGGATGCCGTGGCGGTGGCGCCCTGAAAGGGGATGGGGGGCGTCACTTCGTTGTAATTGGTCGCGCCCTGGGGACCCTGGGGACCCGCTAGGGCAACTGTGTTGGCTTGTTGGAAAGAGGCGGGGGCAGCGTAATCGTTCTTCAGGACGTAATTCCAAGTGCCATCGACGGGGTTTTGACTCGTGTCTTGCACTTGGTAATAGGCGTTGCCGGTGCTGTTCGTGGTGGCCAGGAAGCTGCCCTTGGGCACGTACTGTCCCGCGTTCGAAACGACGTTTACGGTTCCTGTCTGTCCGGAGGGAATGGTGGTGTTGGCGTCGATGATGCCGGTGACCAGGGGGCCAATGGGGCCGGTCGCGCCTGTCGATCCCGTGGCGCCGGTCGAGCCGGTGGATCCCGTCGAGCCCGTGCAACCGGTGGCACCGGTGGAACCCGTGGCGCCCGTCGAACCCGTGGCACCTGTCAGGCCGACCGTGGGACTGCTGACGACGAAATTGCTGTATCCTTGCGAGCTCTGGAAAGAAATATTCAGCGGATTGCTGCCGATGGTGAGAACCACTTGCAAAGTGTCGCCGATGTCAAAGCTCTGTTTCTTGATGGTAGCCGCAACAAGAGTGACTTCGAGTTCGGTGAATCGCACTGTCGCAGTGCTGGCCGAGGTGGTTAGAGGGATTGGGGTTGTAGTTCCTTGGGGAATCCGGTTGACCTCCAAGGTTAAGGTTGCCGGCTGGTTCTGCTTGGCGACGTAGCAGTGGATGGTCGATTCGACGAGGGACTCCAAGATCATGGCGAAGGTGGACGAGGCATCCATCGTATAGTTGAAGGCGTACGTGCCAGGGACAAAGTTGACCACCGGTGGGTCAGTGGTGAACACGACGGGGAAGTTCTGCAGCAAATAGGGTTGACCGGACGGATCGATGGGAGTAGACGCATCGCCCCAATAATTGTAGTAGAAGATGAGACCTGCCCCTCCGGGGACACCCTGTGCGCCTTGCGCTCCTGTGGCGCCGGTCGAGCCCGTAGCACCTGTGGAACCCGTGGCACCCGTGGAGCCTGTAGCGCCTGTCGAGCCTGTGGCGCCTGTGGAACCTGTCGAACCCGTCGAACCTGTGGCGCCTGTGGAACCCGTGGCACCGGTGGAACCCGTTAGACCCTGAGGACCCGTGAGAGCCAGAGGATCGCCGTCGGACACGGTCACGACGGTCGGGTAGGTGTTCTTCAAATTGAACAACCAATATCCGGTTTGGGGATCCTGGCCCTGGGCAGAGTCGACGAACAGATAAGGGGAGGCGCCAGTCGCGTCGCTGATGGTGATCCAGTTGCCAGCGGTGATGTATTGGCCGTTGCTTGTGTACACGGACACGTTCCCATATCCTCCTGCGGTGATGTTCAGCGGTGAGGTTGTTAGTTTGACGACGCCTGTCACCAGGGGGCCAATGGCACCCGTTGCTCCGGTCGAACCCGTGGCTCCCGTGGAACCCGTGGCGCCGGTCGAGCCGGTGGATCCGGTGGAACCTGTGGCGCCTGTGGAACCCGTGGATCCGGTGGAACCTGTGGATCCCGTGGAACCTGTGGATCCGGTGGAACCGGTGGAACCCGTGGAACCCGTAGAGCCCGTGGAACCTGTAGAACCGGTGGATCCGGTGGAACCCGTGGATCCCGTGGATCCTGTGGAACCCGTCGAGCCGGTGGAACCAGTGGATCCCGTGGAACCCGTGGACCCGGTGGCACCGGTGCATCCTGTGGCACCCGTAGAGCCAGTGCTTCCCTGCGCTCCGACCAGAGCAAAGGAGTCGTTGACCTGGATGATTCCGGGGAGTCTCTCGACCGAGGCATTTTTAATCGTAAAGGACCAGACGCTGCCACTTCCTGTGGGATGACTGACAATCAAGTAGTAAGAGACAGGTGAGCTGGCGTTGTTGATGGCGATCCAATTGCCCGGGGCGAGGTACGAGCCGTATTCGGAGTGCACGGTGAGGACGGTGGTGGCGTCTGGGTTGAGTGGGGTTGCGGGTGGTGCGACATTGGTGATGTATCCGTTGACCAGCGGTCCGGGCGCGCCTGTGTCGCCCGTCGCTCCTGTGGAGCCTGTCGCTCCCGTGGAACCCGTCGCGCCGGTGTGTCCCTGGGGACCTTGGGGGCCGGGCAGGCCCTGCGTCGCAGCGGTGGACATGATGGTCCCATCTTCGAAATAGATCGAGGTGACATTGAGAAGTGAATTTTTGTTCAGGTCGATGCTGCTGTCGAAGACTTCTTTGGAATTCGCTTGGCCAGACGAATTGTTGATATTCATCTGTTCGCTGTTGGAGATCGTCGAGCGGATGACATTGTTCTTCGACGAAAAGTTGATGCCACCGAACTTCCGAAACGACATTTTAGATTTTTGTCTTTGTTCACACAATTATTTTTTGCGCACAAAGACAAACTCACCATCGGTGCTCGTCCAACTAAAATTTTGCAATGCGTTCGAAGGCACCTCTTTGAAAGGAGGATATTCTAACAAACTTTTGCGATCTTCTAACATTTCCATTTTCTCTTTTTTATACAATCGACTATGTCCAATCCTCTTGACCAACTCATGAATGCAACCTTGACACGGTTCAACCAACAACCTCTTAGTAGACAAGAAATTCAAAAAATACCAGTGAGACAAGAGATCAAAAAAAAGAGAATCGACTACGACGACATTTTGGCCAACATGGGCATGCATGTTGATGCCAATGGCATCCTCCGGTTTGGTCAGAATACGGATAACAACTCATTCTTCGACGGGGTTAGACAGGTCCATCTCTCTCAACCCATCGAAAACATTGCGTCTTCTGTTGCTCCTCTTCCAGCCCCTCGTCGATTGACGCCCGAACAGATCCGACGTGCCTTGTACCTCCGCTGGCTCGAGAAGAAGCGCATCGAACTGATCAAACCCAAAAAGATGTTTTTTGTTTAGGATTAGGATTGTTGTTGTTTCGGTTTGGGTTTTGGTTGGGTTTGAGGTTGAGGTTGCTGTTGTTGGGGTAAGGGTGTTGGAGGTAGGATGACTTTGTTGTTTTGACTGAAGTACTGATGCACTTTCACGATAATCCACAGGAGGAGAGACACCAAGAGAAGACCCATGGTAAAAGAAAACAAGCTCTGATGCCACGGTAATTGTATCGCTGCTGTCGGCAAAGGAAAGGGCATGGCCATGGGCATGGGCATCGGTGGCGCCGCTCCCATTAGTTTTTTCCGGCTCCCTCGACTTCTCATGTTTTAATTGGGGTGGCTTTTTGTTTGAAAAGAGGGAAAAAAAATTATTTTGAGGTTGGTTGGGTTTTTGGGGTTTTTTGAGGTTGGTTAGATAGATTAGATTTTACGATTTACGATTTATGAAACAGGCAAAAAACCAACACTATTCAAATCACGTTTGTACGTTTCAAACAACAATCCTCTTGCCGCCTTGGCGCCTTGCACCTTCATCACCTTGTCCATTGTGCTGTGATATCGCATCGCCAGAGTATCGTCCATCATCGCTCGCTCCCCGTTCCGCTGTTGCCACCTCTGGCAGGGACCTAATAACAATTTCAGTTGGATCTTGGCCAACAAGAGATCAAAATCCGACGCCGACATGACTGACCATTGGTGCTCTTGCGTAAAGACATAAAACATGTGCTCCTTCTCGTGGAAGCATTGGAAGGGCATCGGCTCGACGCGATTGTCGCGGATCACCTTCTCGACCATCTGCACCGGTGTATATTCGTCGCGCATGATGACGTCGAATTGGTCGTCGGTCGTGGTGAGTTGCTCGATCCACGCTTGAAAGGGCGTGGAAGGGTGGCAGTACAAGTCCAACCATTTGACGACGTTGCGTCTTAAAGGAGCGGCCATCATTTCGTCGAGGCGTTTTTCCAGGTTGGCACACTTGACCGACAGGGTTTTGACGTGGTCGACCAATTGAGCATAGGTCGGCAGGGCTTCCTCTTGCTGGACTTCACGGGTCTGTTGGAAGCGTGTCTTTTGGTTGAAGTCACAGACGATGCGATGCTTCTCGTAGGCCGCCTTCTTGACATATTTGCGCTGACAATAGAGGCACTCCATGATTTGATGATTTGTTATTGTTCTTTTTTTTTATGTGCAAGAGTTAACAACCTCTGTTCATTTGGAAATTTCAATTTTTCGATTTGATTATTATTGAATGTCGTCTTTGCCATTGTCTTCTTCTTGTCCGGGACCGTGTCCCAACATTTGCGTGAGCAATCAAAACCCCGGCATTCAATACCAGACGCAGCGTGTCATTCAAAATGCAGTTCGTGTCTACGAGTCGCTGTACATGATGAATTTAGCTGCCTTGAATGCGTATCAGGCGCCACTCAAGAACTACGAAGTCGTTGACGTCGCCGGCTCTCTGTACACGGTGAGCCCTGGGGTGAATTGGAACCAGATGAGCGATCGTCGGCAGCCTCATGTGCAAGTCGTCAAGACGGCGTCGGGATCCACCTATGGTGCCAGCAGCACCCGACACACCGTAGTGCGCATGCGCCCTGGGGCGATGTCTCCTGGCGGCACGGGAGTGGACATCAAACACAATTCGTACGATCGCTATTTGAATCGCTTGAAAGGACGAGGTCCCTTGCGCCAACAGGCTGTCCCTGTTCCGACTCCGGTGTTCAATCCCGCGTTCCCCGTTTACGGAAACAAAACATTTAAGGCTGGTATCATCGGACAATGCCTTCAAGATTGTCCGGAGGCTGTGAAACCATTGCCGGAACCCAAACCAATTAATCCATTCCTGTTTATTGCTTCCGGATTGTATACATATGACGAAGCGAACCGGCAGGTGACATTCCAAGGGGATGGAACCATTCAATTCGGGTCGTTGTTGTTGAATGCGCCAATCACATACACAGTAGTTGGTGGCGGAGGAGGAGGTGGAGTTGGCGCAGTAGGTATTGGCGGTGGTGGTGGAGGTGGTGGGGAAGTGCTGATAGGTTCATTTAACGCGACAGAGGCGGTATTGTCTGTTATTATTGGTCAGGGAGGTGCTGCTGGTTTCAATGTATCTCCAGCCGCAAACGGGGGTGCAACAAGCGTAAACGGAGCTGGCTTGTTGCTATCAGCTCAAGGAGGTTTCGGTGGTGTAAGTGCAAATG
>Ga0214917_10000108_pt1 | contig 93529 bp, 85 predicted proteins | sample LL_1208_BB_MetaG_FD_177983 | JGI IMG/M metagenome (GOLD analysis project Ga0214917, IMG submission 177983) | Freshwater microbial communities from Lake Lanier, Atlanta, Georgia, United States - LL_1208_BB | ecosystem: Environmental > Aquatic > Freshwater > Lake | place: USA: Georgia | collected... | reverse complement strand
CGGAAGCAGCCGGGCTACAAGCCAAGTTCTTCTATCTATTGGAAGATACAAACATTTCTGAAATTGATTTAGACACTGTGGCTAAAGATTTTGATGGAATCTCCATATCACTTGAGATGCTGTTTGCTGAACCTAATTGGGTAGAAAATGCTCACAGCGTTGGGCTAGACATTTGGACCTACACAGCTCGAGCCGAAGAGGCAGAAACCACAGTCGAGGAATACTACGAACGAATCATTCAAACTGGAGTTGATGGTATTTTTGCGGATCACCCAGACCTACTTCGGCGTGTGTTAGACGATCGTGGCTAACCAGGTCTTAGGTTACGCCTAAGATACTTAAGACATGTCAGGTAATTCATCCCAGTTAGTCGAAGGACTCAACCCCCAACAGCGTTTAGCTGTTGAATATCGGGGTCAAGCTTTGCTAATTGTGGCAGGTGCGGGTTCCGGTAAAACCAGGGTGCTGACCCACAGAATCGCTCACCTACTAGCTAATCGTGAAGCCTGGCCATCACAAATTCTTGCCATTACTTTCACCAACAAAGCCGCTAATGAAATGCGTGAACGCATCAAGCATCTGGTGGGGGATCCAGAGGGTATGTGGATTAGGACTTTCCACTCAGCTTGTATGCAGATTCTCAGACGAGAAGCTGATCGGTTAGGCCATGATTCGAACTTCACGGTTTATGACACCGGTGACACCAAGGCATTGCTGAAGCGCTTGATCAAGTCGCTAGGTCACGACATCGACAAGCTCAAACCTCAAATGGTTGCAGCTGTGATCAGCAAAGCTAAAAATGAATTACAAGATGTTGATGATTTTGTCGGCAATGCTGACTCAAAAAACCCAAAGGCTCAAGCCTACGCGGAAATCTTTGCCGCTTACGAGAATGAAAAGAAACGCAACAACGCTTTTGATTTTGATGATCTGATTGCAGAGACTGTTTATCTCTTTAGAGCTTTCCCTGAGGTGGCAGATCAATACCGCAGAAAGTTCCGCCACGTTTTAGTTGATGAGTATCAAGATACTAACCATGCGCAATATGCACTGATTCGTGAACTTACTAAACCGGTAACAACTCCAGACCCGAAAACTGGTGAGATGGTAAGTCCAGCTTGCCTCACTGTTGTTGGTGACAGCGACCAGTCCATTTATGCTTTCCGTGGGGCGGACATCAGAAACATCTCTGAGTTCTCCAAAGATTTCAATGGAGCGCAAACAATACTTTTGGAACAGAATTACCGTTCAACCCAAAACATTCTCTCTGCCGCTAACGCTGTTATTTCTAAAAACTTTGACCGACCAGATAAGAACCTTTGGACAGAAGCTGGTAGTGGTGAAAAGATTGTTCAGTTCACCGCTGTCGATGAACGGCATGAGGCAGGCTTCATTGTTGATGAGATTGTTGAGCATCACAAAAATGGTGTTGCTTACTCTCAGATGGCAATTCTCTATAGAACTAACGCGCTAACTCCAAGTATTGAAGCGGAACTAAAATCCCAGAGAGTTCCATACGCAGTTATCGGAGGATTGAAATTCTTTGAGCGCAAAGAAATCAAAGACGCACTGGCTTACCTAACCGCAATTTCTAATCCCAGAAACGACGAGGCCATTCGAAGAATCCTGAATGAACCAGGACGCGGAATTGGTGAAAAGACTGAGCTAAAGATTGCCGAATTTGCAAGACGAGCAGGAGTTTCATTTAGAGAAGCCCTGAACCATGTTGGGGAACTAGGCTTGGGGCCAAAACTAACCGAGTCGATTCGTTCTTTTGCAGACCTTTTGGATTCCGTTGAACTGGTTGCTCAGACCGAGAAGATCAGCACAGTATTAACTGAAATCTTGGTTCGCTCTGGTTACAAATACAACTTGGAAATGAGCAGGGATCCACAGGATGAAGCAAGGGTAGAAAACTTAGACGCTCTGGTTGGTCAGTTGATTGAGTATGAACTTAGAAACCCAGAGAACAAACTGGCTGATTATCTTGCTGAAGTTACTTTGGCTGCGGCTGCCGATGAGATTGACGATGGATCAGGTCAGGTGTCGCTGATGACACTGCACACTGCTAAAGGTTTGGAATACCCGGTGGTCTTTATTGCCGGACTAGAGCAGGGAACCCTGCCACACATTCGCTCCTTTGAAGAACCAGGTGGCTTAGCTGAAGAACGACGGTTGTTCTATGTTGGAATCACCAGAGCTATGCGCAGTCTTTACCTAACTTTGGCTCTTCAACGCACGCTGTTTGGCCAGATGAATTCCACCATGCCATCCAACTTCCTGCTGGATATCCCAGGTGATTTGTTGGATCAACGGGGTGCCCAAAGAGAGGTAACTCCTCGCTACCAGCCAAGGTCAATTACCGATGGGCCTAGGGAGAAGAAGGTATGGAACAACTCGATTACCACGGTTCGCAACAATGAGGGTCTTTTGCTAGCTGTCGGTGACCGCATCAGCCACGATGATTTCGGACAGGGCACCGTAGTTGCGGTGAGCGGTGAAGGGTCTAGGCAAACTGCTGAAATTAGGTTCGAATCGGTGGGGACTAAACGCTTGATGGTGCGAGTGGCCCCCATCCAAAAGCTCTAAACTTATACCTGTTGCACATTTTCAGTGCCTATTTTCATTGAATGGAATCATAAGTGGACTTATTTGAATATCAAGCGCGCGATTTATTTGAAAGCTATGGAGTTCCCGTTTTACAGGGACTTATCGCTGACACCCCAGCTGAAGCTGCAGAAGCCGCAGCAAAGATTGGTGGAACTGTAGTTGTAAAGGCCCAGGTTAAAGCTGGAGGTAGAGGTAAAGCCGGTGGAGTTAAGTTAGCTCACACTCCTGAAGAAGCTGCAACAGCGGCTGAGGCTATCCTGCAGTTGACCATCAAAGGTCACAAAGTAAACCGAGTAATGGTTGCTCAAGGTGCAGCAATCGATAAAGAGTATTACTTCTCGGTATTGCTTGATAGAAGTAACAGAACCTTCCTATCTCTTTGCAGTGTTGAAGGTGGAATGGAAATTGAGCAGTTGGCTGAAGAGCGCCCAGATGCTCTAGCCAAGATAGCTATCGATGCCATCCACGGAATCGATCTTGCTAAGGCAAAAGACATTGCTATTGCTGGTGGTTTCGATGCAGAAATCGCTGACAAGGTTGCTCCAGTGTTTGTAAAGCTTTATGAAGTTTTCGTAAAAGAAGATGCAACTCTGGTTGAGGTAAACCCACTAATTCTTTCTAAGTCTGGAGAAATCATTGCCCTTGATGGCAAGGTTTCTCTTGATGACAACGCTGAGTTCAGACATGAACGTGGAGAAATGGAACGCGATGTTCTAGACCCATTAGAGGCTAAGGCTAAAGAGTCTGATTTGAACTACGTCAAGCTTGATGGTGAAGTTGGCATCATCGGTAACGGTGCTGGTTTGGTTATGTCCACTCTTGACGTTGTTGCCTATGCAGGTGAGCGTCACGGCGGTGTGAAGCCAGCTAACTTCCTAGACATTGGTGGTGGAGCTTCTGCTGAAGTTATGGCTGCTGGTCTTGACGTTATTCTTGGTGACCCACAGGTGAAGAGTGTTTTCGTAAACGTCTTTGGTGGTATTACCGCCTGTGATGCTGTTGCTAACGGAATCGTTGGAGCCCTAAACAAACTAGGTTCATCAGCTACCAAGCCACTTGTTGTTCGCCTAGACGGAAACAACGTTGTTGAAGGTAGAAAGATTTTGGCTGATGCCAACCACCCACTAGTAACAGTGGTAGACACCATGGACGAGGCTGCCGACAAAGCAGCTGAACTTGCAAATAAGTAGGAGCAATTTAGATGTCAATTTTCTTAGATAAGAACAGCAAGATTATCGTCCAGGGTATGACTGGATCTGAAGGTATGAAACATACCAAGCGTATGCTTGCCGGTGGTTCAAACATTGTCGGTGGAGTGAACCCTAGAAAAGCAGGGGAGACTGTTGATGTTGATGGCACCATGCTTCCGGTTTTTGGAACTGTCGCTGATGCCATGAGTGCAACTGGTGCTAACGTTTCAGTCATTTTTGTGCCACCAGCTTTTGCTAAGTCAGCAGTTATGGAAGCTATTGATGCAGAAATCGAGCTGGCAGTAGTTATTACTGAAGGTATTCCCGTGCACGACTCAGCTAGCTTCTGGGCATACAGTGTTTCTAAGGGCAACAAGACCAGAATCATTGGCCCTAACTGCCCGGGTATCATCAGCCCAGGAAAATCAAACGCTGGTATCACTCCTTGGAACATTTCAGGAGCTGGACCTATCGGTCTAGTTTCTAAGTCTGGAACCCTTACCTACCAGATGATGTTTGAACTTCGTGAGATTGGTATTTCAACCGCTATCGGTATCGGTGGAGACCCAATTATTGGAACTACACACATTGACGCTCTTGCTGCTTTTGAAGCAGATCCAGAAACCAAAGCAATTGTTTTGATTGGTGAAATTGGTGGTGACTCCGAAGAGAAAGCTGCTGCCTATATCAAGGAGCACGTCACTAAGCCAGTAGTTGCTTACGTTGCTGGGTTTACCGCTCCAGAGGGTAAGACAATGGGTCACGCCGGTGCGATTGTTTCTGGCTCTGCTGGAACTGCGCAAGCTAAGAAGGAAGCCTTCGAGGCAGTTGGAGTCAAAGTGGGTAAAACACCTAGCGAGACTGCAGCGCTAATGCGCGGAGTTATCGCTAGCCTGTAATTCATGCGAATCAGGGCGATAGGTCAAGGAGCCATTCAGGCTGCTTATGTTGCTACGGTTGGTTTTGTCTTCATCTTTTTACTCAATCTAATTACCTGGTTAGTTGAGCAAACCACGGGTCAGACATTTAATTCTGTCTTGCAAACCAGTTCTAGAATTTGGCTGAATGCACATTTTGTGCCAATCAATATTGCAGCCGGAAGAGTTGCCGGAATCACCGTTCCAGCTTATGAGTTCTATCTGGTACCACTTGGTTTTGCTGGTTTGCTGGCTTGGATTATGTTCCGTGTTGGAAGAAAGCTCAATGAAGAACAGAGCTTAGGTCTAGCCTGGACTGGATCGATAGTAACTTATCTGTTCATCGCTATTGCATTAACCTCTGCCTCCCATAGTAAAAAGATCAACGTGGCCGACTGGCAGGGAGTCTTCTATCCAACCGCCATCTTTGCCTTCTGGTTAATCTTGGGTTCGGTGATTGGTAAAACCCAAGTTGAACCGCAACTGCGTGTAATTATTAGAGATTACTTTTCAAGATTGTTTGATCGTTTGCCCTGGGCTATCAAGCCAGTCGTTTCTCCAGCACTTAGGGCTGGAACAGCGGTGGTTGCTGGTCTTGCGGCAGTTAGTTGCTTAATGCTGGTTGGATTACTTGCCTTCAACTGGGTTGATTCGATTCGTTTGTATCAGTCGCTGCAACTTAGTTTCTTTGGCACGGTAACAGTTAGCTTGGGTCAATTGGCACTACTACCAAATGCAATTGTCTATGTGATGAGTTGGCTTACCGGTGTCGGCTTCAGCCTCGGTCAAGGTTCAGCCGTGTCACCACTAGCCACAGAACTTGGACCACTACCGCCACTGCCGATGTTTGCAGCGTTGCCAACGTCTTCAAATACACTGCTAATCATCTTTGTTTTGGTTCCATTGCTAGCAGCATTCTTTGCAACGCTGCTGATCAAATCTCATACCGCAGAACTTAGATTCAATTACGCATCAGCAACCTCGGCAGCCATTGCCCTAGGCTTGGGCATTGGATTGGTCGCTGCTACTGAAATGGCAATCTTGGCAGACCTAACCGGTGGCAGCATCGGACCTGCTCGCATGAGTCAGATCGGTGTTGATCCGCTGTCGGTCTTTGCCGTCACCTTTGTCGAGGTAGCTGTTGCTAGCATTCTGGCTGCTTTCTTTAGCGCTAAACCTGAAGGAGTAGACACTGAACTAGTCCAGAGAGCGCGAAGGCTAAAATAAAGAGGTGCTATCTGTTGTCGTACTTATCTCGGGCAGCGGATCCAATCTCTTAGCTCTTCTCCAGGCCAGTGAAAATCCACTATATCCTGCCAAGATTGTTGCCGTTGGATCCGATAGGGATGCCCCTGGTTTGGCGCACGCGGAGCTTTATGAGACAGACACTTTTGTAGTTGAACCTGAACGGTTTAGTTCTAGAGAACTATGGGCTGAAACAATGCTGGCTAATGTGATGCATCACAATCCAGATCTGGTCATTCTGGCTGGGTTCATGCGGATTCTTCCGGCGAATTTTGTTCAAGCACTAAAGGGCAAACTAATCAACACCCATCCAAGTCTGCTTCCGGATTTCCCAGGTGCGCATGCAGTGAGAGATGCGTTGACCGCTGGAGTTAGTAAAACAGGAGTAACTATTCATAAGGTTGATGAGGGAGTTGACACCGGCGAGATAATTGTTCAACAGGAAGTTCTTGTTGAAACCAACGACACTGTTGATGTTTTGCACGAACGGATTAAGACAGTTGAAAGAAGCCTTTTGGTTAGGACTGTTCAAGACATCGCCGATAAGAAAATTCTTCTAGGTTAGGAAACCATGGCAGGCTCAAACCAATACTCGCCGAGTGATTATCGCTATCAAGATCGCATTGAAATCAAACGCGCCCTAATCTCGGTAAGTGATAAGACCGGTCTAGTCGAACTAGCCACTGCCCTAAGTCAAGATGGTGTGAGTATCGTTTCAACCGGTTCAACCGCCGCAACTATTCGAACTGCCGGAATTGAGGTCACTGAAGTAGCCGAGGTTACCGGTTTTGCTGAAACCCTAGATGGTCGAGTAAAGACCCTGCACCCAAAGATTCACGGCGGGTTGCTTGCCGATATGCGACTTGTGAATCATGAAGAGCAGCTCAAAGATTTAGAAATTGAACCTTTTCAGTTATTGGTTGTGAACCTGTATCCGTTTGTGCAAACGGTTGCATCTGGCGCTAAAGGAGATGCAGTGGTTGAGCAAATTGATGTTGGAGGTCCTGCGATGGTTCGGGGTGCCGCCAAAAACTTTGCCAACGTAGCCGTTGTTGTCGATCCAGCAAAATATGTGGATGTAATTACAGCCATTGCTGAAGGTGGTACCAGCATCGAACAGCGCAGAGAATTTGCAGCTTTAGCTTTTGCTCACACTGCGAAATATGACACAGCGGTGGCGAAGTGGTTCGAAGAAGAAGTCGATAGCCGACTGGTTGGCGAAAAGTCAGCAAACGCTGAACTGAAGAACCCAGGCTTTCCTCAAGAAATTCAAATTGAGGCTTCCCTCCTCAACATCCTCAGATACGGTGAGAATGCTCATCAGGCGGCGGCAATCTATCGCAACTCTGCACCAGCTTCTGTTTCAGGAATCGCGATGGCTAGGCAGCATGCCGGTAAAGAGATGTCCTTTAACAACTACGTTGATGCTGATGCTGCAGTTAGAGCCGCTTATGACTTCAACGAACCAGCGGTAGCCATCATCAAGCATGCTAACCCCTGCGGTATTGCTATTGCGCCGAAGGATTCTTTAAACCCAATCGCCGAGGCTCATTCGGCAGCTTATCTCTGCGATGCCACCAGTGCTTACGGTGGCGTAGTGGCGGCTAACCGAACAGTGACCATGGCGATGGCGCAGAACCTGCTGGAAGGTTTTACTGAAGTGCTAATCGCTCCAGGCTATGAACTGGAAGCCTTGCGTTTGCTAATGGATCGCAAGAAGAACATGAGAATCTTGGAGCTACCTAGAACCTTTGCAAGAGAAGCTCACGAAATCAAGCAAATCTCTGGCGGCTTCCTAGTTCAAGAGGCAGACAACTTTGATAACTTCACTGCCAAGGGTTGGAAGTTAGTTAGTGGCAGGTTGCCGGATGATCAAACTCTGGCTGATTTAGAGTTTGCCTGGCGAGCAGTTCGTTCAGTGAAATCTAATGGAATTCTGCTTGCGAAGAATGGTGCTTCCGTTGGTATTGGTATGGGTCAGGTTAATCGAGTGGACTCCTGCAAACTTGCAGTTGAGCGAGGAATAATAAACGCAAATGGCTCGGTAGCCGCGAGCGATGCTTTTTTCCCCTTTGCTGATGGGGTTGAAATCCTAATCAGAGCAGGAATCAAGGCAATAGTTCAGCCTGGTGGATCTATGCGTGATGAAGAAGTAATCAAAGTAATGAATGAGGCTAAGCTACCGATGTTCTTCACCGGTGAGCGTCACTTCTATCACTAGAGGTTAGCTACGTCCGCTTGCTTAGTTCTAACGGCCTCGGCTGCTACTTTTAATGCTTCAAGCTCTGAATCAGTTAGCGGTGTTTCAACAACTTGCTTGATGCCACCCTTACCCAATTTGGCTTCGACACCTAGGTAAACACCTGAGATTCCGAATTCACCATCAACCCAAGCACAAACTGGGAACACCGCTCCTGAATCTTCGTGCACTGCTTTGGCCATTCTGGCAACTGCTGCTGAAGGTGCGTAGTATGCAGAACCAGTTTTTAACAGAGCAACAATTTCTGCTCCACCGTTACGAGTTCTGTCAACTAGTTCATCCACTTTTTCTGCACCTAAGACATCGACGATTGGTTGTCCGTTAACGGTTGAAACAGATGGCACCGGAACCATGGTTTCACCGTGTGAACCTAGAGTCAGAGTTTTCACATCGGCAACATGAGCACCAGTTGCTTCAGCAACAAAGTGAGTAAAACGAGCAGTGTCTAACACACCTGCCTGACCGATGACTCGCTCCTTAGGAAAGCCCGATGCTTTCTGAGCTAGGGCAGTCATTTCATCCAGTGGGTTAGAGACAACCAAGATAACCGCATTAGGTGCGTGCTTAGCGATGTTTCTGGCAACGCCACCGACGATTCCAGCGTTAACCTCGAGCAGATCCATGCGGCTCATGCCTGGTTTTCTTGGGAGCCCTGCTGTAATAATCACGATATCGCTATCTGCAATGGCTTCGTAGCCCTCACCATCGGCGGTCGTGGTAGCCCCAACAACCTTGGTTTCAAAACCTTCGATAGGTCTGGACTGGTTGATGTCAAGGGCAACACCTTCTGGCTTTCCTTCAAGGATGTCCGTCAAAACTACTGTTTCGAAGATGTCATATTCTGCTAAACGTTGAGCAGTTGTAGTGCCGTAGAAACCTGAGCCGATAACCGATACTTTGCCGTGGCGAGCCATGCTGATTTACTCCTCGTGATGAAATTAGGGGTGTTTTAGGGGGTTTAACCGCTATTAGCCTACTCCTTTCCGATAGACTGAAAGGCTTTGAGGCTGTTTTCCAAAGCTGAATCTTCGAAATTAGGTGTTTTTCTTTATGCAAAAACTTGGCACAATCGGAACTTTGCTGCGAATTTTCCCGTACGCAAAGAGTGCTTTACCGAGAGTTATTTTAGGAACGGTAGCGGCTCTGCTGGGTCATCTATTCGCCTTAGCAATTCCCGGATTCCTCAGGAGCTTGGTAGATCAAATCGCCGAAGCCGCCAAGGGAAGCAACCTCAGTGATGCTATCTATGTGGTGCTCCTTCCCGCGGTGTTAGCAGTTCTTGGCTTGGGTTTGATGGAAGCAACCATGGTGCTGTTGCGCAGATGGTTGGTGCTAACTCCAGGCACTCACGTTGAGGCGGGGTTGAGAAAAACTCTTTACGCCAAATTACAGGATCTTCCAGTTGCCTTCCACGATAAGTGGCCTAGCGGACAGTTACTTTCTCGAGCTACCGGTGACCTAAGCCTGATTCGTCGTTGGCTTTCATTCGGTCTGGTTTTGTTGGTAGCCAACGTGGCAACCATTGTTATTGGTTTTGCAGTTTTGTTCTCATACAACTGGATTTTGGCTTTAGTGTTTTTGATCATCATGAGCCCGCTCTGGGTGCTGGGTTTCAAATTCGAGAAGGATTATCACGTTACTGCTCGGGTCAGTCAAGACCAAGCCGGAGATCTGGCTACCGCAGTTGAAGAAAGCGTGCACGGTATTCGTGTTCTGAAAGCTTTTGGTAGAGGATCGTTTATCACCGATAAGTTTGCTAGAGATGCACTGAACCTTAGAAGCACCGAATTAAAGAAAGCCAAGATGGTTTCTAACCTCTGGTTCTATTTCTCAACTATTCCAGACATTGCCCTGGGTGTTTGTTTAGTTATCGGAGTTTTCCAAATATCTGAACACACCCTAACTATTGGTGAACTTTCAGCTTTTATTCTCACCACCAGAGTTCTGCATTGGCCAATTGACTCAATTGGTTTCCTACTGTCGATGACCATTGATGCTAGAACAGCGGTTGAACGTTTCTTTGAAGTTATCGATACCAAGGTAGATATAGCTGACCCAGATCAAGCCAAGACTCTAACTGAGCCACACGGTCGACTGATCTTTGAGAATGTTCACTTCCGCTATTCCGATGCACCAGAGAACCAACCCGATCTGCTAAACGGTATAAACCTAGAAATTGAACCGGGTGAATCTGTTGCCCTGATTGGTATTACCGGTTGCGGTAAGACATCCTTGACCGCACTGGCTACAAGGCTTTATGAGGTCACTCAGGGCGCTATCAAACTTGACGGTGTTGACATCAGAGATTTCTCCAGAGAAGAACTCAGATCTCATATCGCCATGGCTTTTGAAGATGCCACACTCTTTAGTGACAGTGTTCGCAATAACGTGTTGCTGGGCAGACCAGAAAGCACCGAAGAAGACCTAAAGCAAGCTCTAGAGATTGCTCAAGCCCAGTTCGTTTATGAACTGCCTGATGGACTAGAAACCAAGATTGGTGAAGAGGGAATGTCACTCTCTGGTGGCCAAAGACAGCGGTTAGCTCTGGCTAGAGCCGTTGCTGCAAAACCAGCTGTTTTGGTTCTGGATGATCCGCTTTCTGCACTGGATGTCGACACCGAGGCAATGGTTGAAGATGCTCTTAGAACAGTATTGAAGTCAACAACCGCACTTATAGTTGCTCACCGTCCATCTACCGTGCAGTTAGCTGACCGAGTTGCTTTATTACAAGATGGCAAGATTACCGCTTTCGGTAAACACAGTGATCTTCTCGCTACCAACGAACATTACCGATACGTGATTAGTTCACTAGATGCAGCTGGAAAGCTGATTGAGGTGAACAACTAATGAGCATGCATGGAGTTCAAAACGAAGAAAAGATTCACCTAAGCAAAGAAGAGCAGAGGCGAATTCGTCAGCGCAGTCTTCGATTACTTGGCGAAATTGTTAAGCCGGTTAGAGCCAGGTTATTTATTAGCCTCGCCTTAGTTATTACCAGCCAAGCTTTGAAGGTGGCAGGCCCTTGGATTATCGCTTTGGTGGTTGACCGAGGTGTTCCAGATGCTAGGGCAGGTAATTTCAATACTCTTTATTGGATTATGGCTGCATACTTCCTGACCGCTATCTTCTCAGGTATCACCATCGCATTTTTTATGAGATTTGCTGCCAGAGTGAACCAGGACATCATGTTTGGTTTGAGAAGGAGACTGTTCCGTCACACTCAGCGTCTGTCGATTGAATTCCACGAGACTTACACCTCAGGTCGAGTAATCGCCAGACAAACTTCAGACCTTGACTCCATCAAGGAACTTTTGGATTCCGGTGGTAACGAGATGGTCTCGGGTATTTTGTTTATGGTCTTCACGGCAATAGCTTTGGTGACTTTGGACCCAAGCTCGTTCTTGATCATGTTAGTTAGCTTTATACCTCTGTTCTTCCTGACCAGATGGTTCCAGAAGAACACTAGAATCAACTACCGAAAGACTCGAGTTGCCTCGGCTAAGTTGATTGTTCACTTTGTTGAGACCATGACCGGTATTCGCGCAGTCAAGGCTTTCCGCAAGGAGAAGCGCAACGAAGACTCATACCAAGAATTAGTTGAAGATTACCGTTTGGTAAACGCCAAGGTCATTCAGCTCTTTGGTATCTATGACCCAGGTTTGATTATGATCGGGAACATCACCGTCGCCTTCGTATTATTCTGGGGCGGTTATCGAGTTTTAGATCATCATCAAATGCAAATCGGTGTTTTGATTTCATGTATTTTGTATGCTCGAAGCTTTTATGAACCGATGGAAAACTTGGCAATGTTCTATAACGCCTACCAGTCGGCTAACTCTGCGCTAGAGAAGATCTCTGGTGTTTTAGAGGAGGAACCAACTGTTGCTGAAGCGGTAAATCCAACCAAGATTTCTTCTCACTCAGGCCACTTGGAATTCAGAGATGTTGAATTTTCTTATTCCACCGGAAAAGTTGTTTTAGCTAAGTTCAATCTAGACATAACCGCTGGTCAAACTGTTGCTTTGGTGGGCACCACCGGAGCTGGTAAGTCAACTATGGCAAAGCTAATCTCTAGGTTCTATGACCCAACCTCGGGCCAGGTAAATCTGGATGGGGTAAATCTGCGCGATATTGCTGACGAGGATTTGCGTCAGGCGGTTGTAATGGTGACCCAGGAGGCTTACCTTTTCAGTGGAACTGTTGCTGAGAATATCGCCCTGGGTAAACCTCATGCCACCAGGGAAGAGATTGAGGCTGCCGCCAAGGCTGTCGGAGCTCACGAGTTCATTTTGAGCTTGCCTGATGGCTACGAGACCGATGTGAATAAGCGTGGTGGGAGAGTTTCGGCTGGACAACGACAGTTGATCTCATTTGCTCGCGCCTTTATTGCTGACCCAACTGTTTTGATTTTGGACGAAGCAACCAGTTCCTTGGATATCCCAAGTGAACGCTTGGTCCAAAAGGGTTTGCAGACCTTGCTGGCGGGAAGAACCGCCATCATCATCGCTCACCGACTTTCAACTGTTTCGATTGCTGACCGAGTAATTGTCATGGAACATGGCAAGATTATTGAGGATGATGCACCAGCCAAACTAATTGCCGGTACCGGTAAGTTTGCCAAGATGCATAAGGCATGGCGAGAATCACTCGTCTAGGCTAGTAATAGAAACCAAAACAAAAAGAGGGCATAACTATGCAAAAAATTAAGGTAGTCGGTACGGTCGTTGAACTTGATGGCGATGAAATGACCAGAATCATCTGGCAAAACATCAAAGACTCACTTATCACTCCGTTTCTAGATATCGACCTTGACTATTTCGATCTTTCGATTGAACACCGTGATGCTACTGATGATCAGGTGACCATCGATGCAGCTAACGCAATCAAGAAGCATGGCGTTGGTGTGAAGTGTGCAACTATTACTCCAGATGAAGCTCGCGTTGAAGAGTTCAAGCTAAAGAAGATGTGGAAATCGCCTAACGGAACTATCCGTAACATCCTTGACGGTGTTGTATTCCGCGAACCAATCATCATTTCTAATGTGCCAAGACTGGTTCCTGGTTGGACTAAACCGATCATCATTGGCCGTCACGCTCACGGAGACCAATACAAGGCAACTGACTTCAAGGTCCCTGGGGCTGGAACCGTAACTATTACCTACACACCAGCTGATGGTTCACCTGCTCAGACCATGACTGTTGCTGAGTATCCAGAGCACGGTGGTGTTGCTATGGGTATGTATAACTACATGGATTCCATCCGGGACTTTGCCCGTGCTTCTTTCAACTACGGTTTGGCACGTAACTACCCGGTTTATCTTTCAACCAAGAACACCATCTTGAAGGCTTACGATGGCGCATTCAAGGATGCCTTCCAAGAGGTTTTTGATACTGAATACAAGGCAAAGTTTGAAGCTGCTGGTCTGACTTATGAGCACCGTCTAATTGACGACATGGTTGCTGCTGCTTTGAAGTGGGAAGGTGGCTACGTCTGGGCTTGTAAAAACTATGACGGTGACGTTCAGTCAGACACGGTCGCTCAGGGCTTTGGTTCGCTAGGACTGATGACCTCAGTGCTAACTACTCCTGATGGCAAGACTGCTCTTGCCGAAGCAGCTCATGGAACTGTTACTCGTCACTACCGTGACTGGCAAGCAGGTAAGAAGACCTCGACTAACCCGATTGCATCTATCTATGCCTGGACCAGAGCTTTGATGCACCGTGCAAAACTAGACAACACTCCAGAAGTTCACAAGTTTGCAGAGACACTTGAAGATGTAGTTATCAAGACTGTTGAAGCAGGGAACATGACTAAAGACTTGGCGCTACTTGTTGGAGGCGATCAGGGTTATCAGACCACTGATGAGTTCATGGCTACTCTGGCTGAGAATTTGAAAGCACGTCTTGGCTAATTGTTGATAACCCAAAGGATTTTTGGGTTGTGTAAAACTCCAGCAGGATTTCTGTTGGAGTTTTACTTTTATCAGCATGCATGTTAAAAATCTTTTGCGTTGGCCAAAGCTAACCATCTTTATCGCACTTATCTCAATTGCCATCGGATCTCTGTTTGTTCCAGGTGTCTATGCGCAATCAACCGCACCAACTGCAAACTGCAATGCCAGCAGAACCAGTTGTACGGTTACCTTTCCCTATTCCGGTGATTACTATGTATGGAGTCCACCAGCCGATGTTCGGACCATGAGTTTGAGTATTTCAGGAGCTCAAGGTGGTCGAAGTGGCGGTAACGGAGCTAAAACCAATGCCACCTTCAAAACTATTCCTACTGGCCCGCTCTATATCTTCGTCGGTGGGCAAGGCTCATCTGGAAATGGAGCAGCTGGAGGTTTTAACGGCGGGGGTGCAGCAGGTAGCGGTCACGGAGATGAAGGATCTGGTGGTGGAGCTACCGACATTCGAACCGGTTTGCTTTTAGCTGACCGCTTTGTCGTTGCTGGCGGTGGCGGGGGAACCGGTGGTTGGGTTGGTGGAGTTGGTGGCTCTGGTGCTCAACTGGGAAATGCCGGCTCTAATGGCCAGGGAACTGGCGGTAGTGGTGGCACCGCCTCAGCCGGTGGTGCAGCTGGAGTCTCATACGGTGCTGCGACTTCCGCCCCGACTGCTGGAGCTCTTGGAGTTGGAGGAACCGGAGGAAGTGCTAACACACCGGGCACAACTGTTGCCGGTGGTGGCGGCGGTGGCGGCGGCTACTTCGGTGGCGGTGGCGGTGGCGCAGACACCGATCCGGTTGGCGTCGATGGTGGCGGTGGTGGTGGAGGATCCAGCTACGCAAACTCAAGCAAAGTGCAATCCGTGAGTTACTTTTCCGCCTACCAATCTGGCGATGGTGTGGCAAGCATCACTTACAACTTTGGACCAACCGTAACTTCATTTACCACTCCTGCATCACCTAGTAATGCTACAAATCCAGTTTTCAACATCAGCTTTGGTCAATCAGTGACAGGGCTAACTGCAGATGACTTTACAATCTCAGGTTCAGCTACCGGTTGTTATGTTTCGCTGTTAACCGGATCCGGCGCTAATTATGCTGCGACCGTTGCTGGATGTGCTGATGGAACCATCGCGCTGACCTTGAAAGCGGACACGGTTAATGGAAATGCCATTGGTCCGGTGCGCGCAGTTTCAACTCCTACCATTACTCTGGATAGAACTCTCCCAGAAATTAGCAGTCTAACCAAACAACCAGGCAGTAATGATCTTGTAATTTATAAAGCGGTATTTACCGAAACCGTAACTGGACTTTCGGCTGATGCAACCGACTGGTTGGTTAAAGGTGATGGTTGCGTGATTCAATCGCTAACCGGATCTGGAACAGATTATGTGATCACACTCAGTGGGTGTCTTGATGGACATCTAGCTGGATTGGCGTTGAACCAGCTATCTGTTGTTGACACAGCAGGTAACGTGGGTCCAAGTTCGCTAAACCAAACTGGTGTGACCAAAATCGACACATCTGCACCGATATTTCACGTCACAGATGTGACTGCTCCAGGAACAGGAGGAACTCCTGGTTGGGTTTTTGATAGCGAAGAACCAGTGAACGGAATGACTGCTGGGAAGTTTGTATTTTCTGGAACTGCCTCAGGTTGCAATATGAATTACACGGTTCTGAGAACTGGATTAGGTTGGCAAATAACTTTGACTGGTTGCGGTGTTGGGTCGACACAAGTTACCCTTTCTGCTAATTCGGTTATAGACCAAGCAGGAAACTATGGACCAGCATCTGCAGTTGTTTCAAATGTCGTCACCATCACCGCAGATGAAGTGGTCAACCAAAGAGTGAACCCGCCCGGTGGTAGCCAAGGGGCCCATGTTGTTGAACCTGAACTTCCAACTGTAGTTCCAAATCCATCGGAGCAGCAGAAGCTCCCTCAAGGACTGGACAAAACCAAGGATTCTCAGAGCCAACCGCAAACCAAACCTAGTCAAACTCGGCCAAAACAGGCTGAGCCAAAACCTAGCGGTTCCACTTCTGAACTACCCTTAGGTCTAACCCTGCTGGCTATAGCCCTGTCGGTATTTGCCATCGCCAGTGGTCGGAAGCCTCGAAAGCGCAGACACTAAAGAAAAGGCCCTCAATCGAGGGCCTTTTTCTAATCTAAAGGTTTCCGCTCCGACCTGGTGCGATTGCCATAAACCACTGCTCGCCAGACCAAAATACCGACAAGAATAATGCCAACTACGATCATGGCAATGCCAATAACAGTTACCACTTGCATCGTTGCTCACATTCTTGAAGATATTCGTTTTGCCTAGAAAATCCTATGAAACATTCGCTAAAACGACGTTTACCTCATGTTGGAGTGTCTATTTTGGCCTGTTCAGACCAAGAATGGCAACTGGGTTAGAATTGGGCTATCGCAACTGGCGCTAAAGATGGGTTTCCATCAGGGAGCGAAGGCACTTTTGGTCGTGCGCCTGGGCCAAAGCACCCAAGCCATATAGGAGTTCCCCAATGAATAACATGCCATCCAGCTTCAATTCGGCTCTAGCCGCCACCGATCCGGAAATAGCCGCGGTATTACAGGCAGAGCTTGACAGACAACGTGATTACCTAGAGATGATTGCTAGCGAAAACTTCGTCTCTAGAGCGGTGCTGGAGGCCCAGGGCTCCGTTTTGACCAATAAATACGCCGAAGGATACCCAGGTAAGCGATACTACGGTGGTTGTGAAGCGGTGGATATCGCTGAGAACCTAGCAAGAGACCGAGCAAAAATACTTTTCGGAGCTGAGCATGCAAATGTTCAACCACACTCTGGTGCTAGTGCAAATGCGGCAGTGCTGATGGCATTAGCAAATCCAGGCGATCGCATTTTGGGCTTGGAACTTGCTCACGGTGGTCATCTAACCCACGGTATGAAATTGAACTTCTCTGGAAAAATGTATGAAGCTCACGCCTATGGTCTTAATCCTGAGACTTTCTTGATTGACATGGATATTGTTCGAGCTCGTGCCCATGAAGTAAAGCCTGCTGTGCTAATTGCTGGTTGGTCGGCATATTCAAGACATCTTGATTTTGCAGAGTTCAGAAAAATAGCTGACGAGGTTGGTGCGAAGTTGTGGGTAGACATGGCACATTTTGCTGGCTTGGTGGCAGCTGGTGTCCATCCGAACCCGGTTCCATTTGCCGATGTTGTTTCAACCACAGTGCACAAAACTCTTGCTGGACCAAGATCTGGTTTGATTCTTTGCAAAGCAGAATATGCCAAGAAGATTGACTCAAGTGTTTTCCCCGGTCAACAGGGTGGACCACTGATGCATGTGATTGCAGCTAAAGCGGTTGCTTTCAAGGCAGCTATGGAAGGTGAATTCAAGGAACGTCAAGAGCGAACAATTCGCGGAGCTCAACTCATTGCCGACAGATTAATGCAGCCTGATGTTCTTTCACATGGTGTCGATGTTTTGACCGGAGGCACCGAAGTTCACCTGGTTTTGGTTGACCTAAGAAATTCAGAAATAGATGGCAAGACTGCTGAAGATTTGCTTCACGATGTTGGCATCACCGTCAACCGCAACTCAGTGCCAAACGATCCAAGGCCAGCCCTGGTTACTTCTGGAGTGAGAATCGGAACCCCCGCTTTAGCTACAAGAGGTTTTGGCGATAAAGAGTTCACCGAGGTGGCTGACATTATTGCTCACGTTTTGATGCCAAACCCAGATATCAGTGTCTTAGCTGACCGAGTTAAGAAATTGACTCAAGAGTTCCCGCTATACAGCGGCTTAGAGAACTGGTAAACAGTTGGTAGCCGTTGTATTAGATGGTAGGGCAACTGCTAAAACCATTAAAACCGAGTTAGCTCAAAAGGTAATCGCCCTCAAAGAACGCGGCATTACCCCGGGTCTTGGAACCTTGCTAGTCGGTGATGACCCAGGCTCTCATGCTTATGTTGCTGGCAAGCACCGAGATTGTGCTGAAGTTGGGGTCCATTCCATTCGAATTGATTTGCCCGCCTCGGCCAGCGTTGCAGATGTAAAAGCCGCCATCAAAGATTTAAATGATGCCAAAGAGGTCACCGGTTACATTGTTCAGCTACCTCTGCCGTTCGGTTTTGATACCAATAACATGCTGGAACTGATTGATCCAGACAAAGACGCGGATGGATTGCATCCACTGAACCTCGGGAAGTTGGTGCTAGCTGGGGGTGAGGAAATGACTTCGCCATTGCCTTGCACTCCTGCCGGAATAGTTGAACTTTTAGAACGCTATGACATTCCACTCCGAGGAGCCGAGGTTGCCGTTATTGGAAGAGGCGTAACTGTGGGAAGACCACTTGGCTTTTTGTTGACCAAAAAAGGTATCGACAGCACGGTAACTGTTTTACACTCATCGTCAAAAGACATCCCAGATGCAGTTAGACGCGCTGACATAGTTGTTGCTGCCCTGGGTAGTCCACACTTTGTAAAAGCAGCTTGGATTAAGCCTGCTGCTGCTGTCTTGGATGTCGGCATAACCAGGGTGGAAACCGCAACTGGTTTTGAGTTGTTGGGCGATATAGATCCTGGAGTTGCGCAAGTCGCTGGATATCTTTCACCTAACCCAGGTGGAGTTGGCCCAATGACTAGAGCCATGTTGGTCCGCAATGTGGTAGAGGCTGCCAGTTCAATTAACTGACAGCCTCTAAATGGTTAATTCTTAGTAATTCTTATTTACTTCGCTCACCAGCGAGGTGCTGAAGCAGTCAGTGTGTGAACGAATTTGAGAAGCATAAGTTCCCAATTCTGCATAGCCAGGTATTCCATAAATTTGCTCGTCGGACCAGTTAGTTTCGATGGTCTTGATTAGTTGAGCGTTGGATTCGCACCAACCTGAAAGTTTTGGCATGATCAAAGTCATTGTGTATGTTTTGTTGCTCTTACCGTCTGACCCAGTGACCTTGATGCTTAGAGTGTTTTTACCCTCTTTGAAATTCTTATCTCCCTTAATTTCAACTACAGCATTACCATCAGTTGGTCTGGCGTCTACGTATACGGATTCAACACCGGTAGCAAGTTTGATTGTGTCCCCACCATTTAGGTTGTAGGCAACGTCATCGACTCGCAACAATTTCAAGGTCACCGGAGCCACCGCTGTTACGTTTATAAAGATTACTGCGACGGCCAGAATACCTGCCACTGCCATGGTGATGGGCATGATAAATTTCTTCACTCTAAATCCATTCTTTGAATAGCTGATGGTCTAAAAACCTCTTGAAAACTAGTTTCTCACAGATTTGTGGCGTCTATGCGCCTTTCTTGGGGAAGGTGTTCGCCAACGTCGCCGATTCGATTCCGACTAAGGTGCCTTATGAGTTGAATCCTATGGATTGGGGGAGTTTGGCTCTATTTCGGGCCAGAACTGGGACACCGAGCGCATAAAGGGAATTCCACGCCATGACTTTGAGTCTAGAATGTGGGCATTTGCGACCAAATGTAGTCTCGCGAAGCCTCTCTATTCAGGACACAAGGACAAAAACCCCTACCCGCGCTCTAGAACTGGTTCTTTTTTAGGGCTAGATAGCTTGAGATAAGTTTTCAGACGCGTATTGTTCGAGCACGGTTCAGGCAACTAAATGCTAATCAAGCATTTGGGTTGCGGCTAATTCCCTATATAAAGGTGTTGAGCGGAGCAATTGTTTGTGGGTTCCAGAGCCAATCACTTTTCCAGATTCTAGAACGATGATTTGATCGCTGTCTACCACAGTGGAAAGCCGGTGGGCGATAACTATCAGGGTTCGGTTCTTAGCCACCGCATCAATAGCTTCTCGCATTCGCTGCTCATTAAGGCCGTCTAAAGATGACGTGGATTCGTCAAGCAGCAAAATCGGTGGTGCTGAAAGAAGTGTTCGGGCAATTGCTAATCTTTGTCGTTCACCGCCAGAGAGCATAATTCCCTGTTCACCAACTTCAGCATCTAATCCGCGCTTATCTCGCTTTAAGACAGCGGTTAGATTTACTTCAGCTAAAACTCTCCTTAGATCTTTCTCATTTGCATCAGGAGCACCAATCAGGAGATTGTCTCTAATCGAACCAGCAAGAACTGGAGCATCCTGTTCGACATAGCCAATTTGTGCTCGCAAATCTGATCGGCTCAGCGATCTAACTGGTTGACCATCTAGCAATATTTCGCCAGCTGTTGGCTCATAGAAGCGCTCAACCAAACTAAGTAGCGTCGATTTACCTGCACCAGAAGGACCAACTATTGCCACTCTGGTGCCTCGTTCAATTTTGAACGAAACCCCTTTCAAAATTTCTTTAGGTTCAGAAGAGGTAATCTCACCTGACTCAGAAGTTTCTGGTCTGGCTGGATAGGCGAATTTAACTTTGCGGAACTCAATTGCAGTTGAATTCACTGCCTTTCGTTTTGAAGGTTGCGATCTTTCAACATCAGTATCTTCTAGCGGGATATCGAGTATTTCTTGAATACGAGCCAATGCACCGAGAGCTGACTGAACCGAAGTGTATGCTCCAAAGAATTGTCCAACTGGACGTATCATCAGGAACATCAGCAAGATGAAAGTAATCAGATTAGCCACCTCAGTCTGACCGGTGGCAACTCGGTATCCACCAACACCCAGAACAACGATGAATGCGCCGTTGGCAGCCAGTCCACCGATAGGTGTTACCCAGGCGTTGATCACAGCAATCTTCACACCTTGGCTATAGGCATGTTTGGCATCTTCTTCTATTTGTTCTGATTCTCGAGTCTCTGCTCGAGCTGCTCTTATGGTGCGCACGGCCGAAAGGGCTCGCTCAACGGCCGCCGACATGTTACCAACTCTTTCTTGGGCCTTGGTGGTAGCGGCGCGAATCCTTCTGGAGGTTAGACCAATTGCAGCCACCGCAACAGCAATCATGATCAGAGTTAGAACTAGCAGCAGCCAGTCGATGAATGCCATGGCTATTACTGAGCCAACAAATATAAGTGCTCCACCGGCTCCATCAATGAGGCCTTGTGTCAGAGCAGCTCTGAGCAAAGTGGTATCAGAACCAACTCTGGAAACCAGGTCCCCGGTTCTGCGAAGGTCATACTCCTGAATCCGAAGTCTTAGCAATCGGGTGGATAGTTTCTTGCGTGCAGAAAAAACTACACCTTCACCCGCTTTAGCCAGAACTAAATACATAGCACCGCTGGTGACTGCCGATAGCAAGGTGATAACTAGCAGGGCTATACCTAAAGGCAGCACATCATGGTTATTTTGAACTGCACTAATTATCTGGCCGACCACCAGAGGTTGAGCCAGGTTGACTCCGGCTCCAAGTAATGAAAATATCACCGCAATAATTAACAGCCCACGCTGTTCCTTCATGTATGGAACTAACTGATTGAACTTAGCCTTAGGTCCAGAGTCTTTACCCGGTCTGCGACGAGACCCGCCCATCATGCTCATAACTTATCTTTCTTGGATTAGACCCGGATCGCCCAGGATTTCTTCATTTAGTAAATATCGAATTTCTTGCAGAGATAACGCTTCAGTGTATGCGGTGTTTTTATAGAACCTACTAAAGTCAACTCTATTTAGAGCAGCTAATACTCTTTTATCATGCAACTTTAGAAACATTACTGTGCTGTTAGGCACCCTATCGAAGCTTGTCTTTACCTTGCCGCAGCCGTAGCCAAACACGGTGATGGCAACGTCGGCATCTGCTGGAGCGGACTTGGAAATCAGACCGTGATCAGAAACCTTTACCAAGTCTCGAGCTTGTTCTTTCTTTTGCCAAATCTGGAAGCAGGTGTTTAGCCTAGATTTCTGCCAGACCATATCTCCAGCGTCATCGACATAGTCAATATTTAGGTCCTCATCATGAATCAGATGAAAAAATCTATCCAAGCGGTTGATGACAGACCACTTCCGCCAACTGCGAGGAACTACAAAAGCGATGAATTCGCTGGCTTGAGCTGCTTTATTAAAAAAGGGAATGCTAAGCGAATTGTTTCTGCCAAATGGGGGATTGGATAGGCTGATGGCATTTTTTATCCCTGACAGGTCGGCAGCCAGGAAATCAGCGCGAATCACCCCAGCCGCTTTCGGCTCGATGTCAAAACTGACCAGATTTGTGACCCCAAAGTTTTTGGCGGCTTTGAGAAAAGAGCCAGTGCCGCCGGCAGGTTCAATCACTGTTCTTTCCGCAAAATTTGGGACAAAGGAGCAGAGTATTTCAGTTAGCTTCAGAGCCAGAGGTTCAGGTGTGTAGAACTGCTCTTTGCCGGTTATTCTCCGATTACCTAGCTTGGCTTTACTGGTCATATGCCCAAGGATATCAGTTCAGTCCAATAGACTAGAGGGCTGTGTCGAGAATTTAGGCACACAAATTTCCAAAGAAGGACTTTAGAGACTTGGCTGAAAAGAAAACTCAACCTGAAGAGATGATTGTTGCCAGAAACCTAACCAAGGTTTATGGAGATTTTAAGGCTGTTGACGGCATCAATTTCACTGTAACTCGCGGTGAATCTTTTGGATTGTTAGGCCCTAACGGTGCCGGTAAATCCACCACCATGAAAATGATTGCTTCCACCAGCCAACGAACCAGTGGTGAATTATTGATTTTAGGTAAGGATCCAAATAAATCTGGCCCAGAGATTAGAGCTCACCTAGGAGTAGTCCCACAGCAAGATAACTTGGATCGTGAACTAAAAGTTTGGGAAAACCTAATGGTTTACGGACGTTACTTTGGTCTGAGCCGAAAGTGGCTAAAAGGAAAAATCGAAGAACTCTTGGAATTTGCCCAATTAGTTGAAAAGCGGGATAACAAGACCGAAGAGCTCTCCGGCGGTATGAAGCGCAGACTAACCATCGCTCGCGGTCTAGTAAATGAACCAGAAATTCTGATGTTGGATGAACCAACCACTGGTTTAGACCCACAGGCCAGACATATTCTTTGGGACAGATTGTTCCGCCTAAAAGAACAAGGTGTGACCCTAGTTATCACCACACATTACATGGACGAAGCTGAGCAGCTCTGTGATCGCCTGATGGTTATGGACAAAGGCAAGATTATGGCCGAGGGTTCCCCCGCAGAACTTATCAAGAAATATTCCAGCAAGGAAGTTTTGGAAGTTAGATTCGGTAGCGACAACAATGCGACTGTTGCCAAGGAGCTAGAAGGCATCGGTGAACGTTTAGAAATTCTTCCGGACCGGATCTTGGTTTACGCCGAAGACGGTGAAAAAGCTTTAGAACAAATCGTGAAGAAGGATTTACATCCGGTGACTTCACTAGTCAGAAGATCTTCATTGGAGGATGTATTTCTTCGACTCACCGGAAGAACGTTGGTTGACTAATGTCAATTGAAGTCAGAAACGAACCAAAGATGACTTGGACGGGGGCTCGTAACCTAGTTGATCCGCGGATACCGATGAGTCGCGGTGCCCTCTATGTTGCTGAGAATCGAATTCGCAACATGCTGAAGTGGTGGAGTTCAATCATCGCCTTTGGTTTAGGAAACCCAACACTATATTTACTCTCAATCGGTATTGGTATTGGCTCTCTGGTTGATTCTTCGCTAGGCCCAAATGCCATCGATGGAGTCAACTATCTAACTTTCCTAGCTCCTGCCTTGCTGGCGAGTGCTGGAATCCAAGGGGCTATGGACGAAGTTACTTGGCCGACCCTAGAAGGTTTTGTCTGGGATAGAACATTTTTCTCGATGAATGCCACTGCAATCACCGGTCGGCAGATTGTCAACGGCATAATGTTGGCTGCCATGGCCAGGTGTGTATTACAGGTTTTCATGTATGAGATATGTCTGTTAGCTTTTGGTGCAATTAGCTGGCAATCGTTACCAATACTGCTTTTGGTTGGATCGTTTGCAGGTTTAGGTTTTGCCGCCCTGATGTTAGCTTTTTCTGCCAGCATCAAAGACGATGATGGCATTTTCGCTTTGGTAGGAAGATTCGTAATTACTCCGATGTTTATGTTCTCCGGAACTTTCTACCCAATTAGTTCGCTACCGATCTATTTGCAATGGATTGGCTGGGCTTCGCCGCAATGGCATGCAACCAACCTAGGAAGAGCAATGTCTTATGGTATGCCTGTAGAGCCATGGCTACTCCTGATTCACTGGGGGAGCATGCTGGTGATGACGGTGGTTGGTTTTTACTGGGCTTATCGAGTCTTTGAACGGAGGCTAGCCAAATGAGCATTATCAACGCAACCGTCGATTCAGCCATAGCTATCGCCGAGCGCAGAAGAGGAAAACTTGGTGCCGGAGTTTATTCCGGGAGATCTCGAGTGGTTCTGGAAAGAGGTTTATACGCTCTCAAGTCCTCTACTTGGATGGTGGTTGCCTCGGGATTTGTCGAACCGGTTTTCTATCTTTTAGCTTTCGGTTATGGCATAGGCCAGTTCATCAGTGGGGTTACCGATGGTAATGGTAACCCGATAACTTATGCCCAATTCATTGCGCCAGCATTGCTTGCTACCAGTGCGATGAACGGCGCTATTTATGACTCGACCTGGAATGTTTTCTTTAAGATGCATTTCGGCAAGGTGTATAACGGCATGCTTTCAACTTCAATGGGAACTTTGGATGTTGCCCTGGGTGAAATCAGTTGGGCGCTGCTTAGAGGCTTGGCCTATGCGATTGGTTTTATGGCAGTAGTTTCCAGCATGGGCTTGGTGCCCTCACTCTGGGGTCTGTTAGCCATCCCCGCATCAGTTTTGATTGCCTTTGGTTTTGCCTCAGTTGGTATGGGGGTAACCAGTTATTTGAAGAATCATCAGCAGATGCAGTGGGTGCAGTTAGTTATGTTGCCGATGTTTCTGTTTTCGGGAACTTTTTATCCGCTAACCATTTATCCGGTTGCGGTTCAATACTTCATTCAAGCGATGCCGCTATGGCAAGCCATTCAATTGGTAAGAGGTTTGACTCTAGGTAACTTGGACATTGCGATGCTTGGTCACATTCTTTACTTCGTGGTTATGATAATCGGCGGACTGTATTTCACAACCCGCCGACTAACAGCTTTGTTCTTGAAGTAGTTTTAGCTTGCGCTAACGTTTCCAAACACTGCAAGCACAATGTTCAAGATGGTCATAGCTGCGATGCTAGGTACAACCCACATTGGTGTTGGATCCTTCTTGCGATTGGTGATGGCAACGAAGAAGATAACCATTAAGACAACTAACTTAATGAGAAGTATTAGAACATTAAGCTTTGCTGGATCTGCCAAGCCGGCCATAACCAGCCCTGAAATCAGCATTAGGTAAGCACCGTGGAAAACACCGGCATTCATCTTCATTCCTGATCGCATTTGCTTCATGGAAGTGAGGAAACCTGCTAGGAGTGAGGCAATACCTAAGAAGTGCAGCACTAGAAAAGCATTGATAATTATTGTTTTGGTAGATTCGTCCACAATATTCCTTATCTCTCTGTGTTACTTCTTAGTCTATGAGCGAAGTCTGGCCATATGTATTGCCGCCTCGACCGCTTCAGCACCTTTATCTTCATTACTATTTGGTAAACCAGCACGATTTAGGGCCTGTTGCTCATTGTCAACAGTCAGTAATCCAAAGCCAATTGGCACCCCATAGTCAAGCTGCACCTGAGTAAGCCCCTGGGTAGCCGCGTCACAAACGTATTCAAAGTGCGGTGTTTCGCCTCGAATTACCACTGCTAAAGCGATGATGGCATCGGCGTCATCTTCAGCGGCCCACTTAGCTGCCAGGGGTAGTTCGAAAGCACCTGGCACTCGAACCACAGTGTAAACATCGTTACCTGAGTCGCGAAGTGCTCTTTCAGCACCGGCTAAAAGCGCATCGGTGATTTCGGTGTGCCAGCTGGTGACCAAGATGGTTACCGCTAGACCGCTTGAGTCGATGTTTATTTTTGGTGCGTGACCTGCCATTAGTTCTCCATCGCTGCAATATATTCAGGAAGCAGGTGACCCATCTTTGATCTCTTAGCTTCAAGGTAACCAAGGTTTTGGATAGCTTCACCAACAATTACAGGAACGTATGAGTTCACCGGAATTCCATCTTCAATCAGGAAGTTTGCTTTCGCTGGGTTGTTAGTCATCAGTCTTACTGATTTGATGCCTAGTTCTCGAAGAATCGAAACTGCTGCACCATATTCCCTGGCTTCTGATGGCAAACCTAGAGCAACGTTGGCCTCAACTGTGTCTAGACCCTGTTCCTGCAATGCGTAAGCTTTTAGCTTGTTGAGTAACCCAATGCCTCGACCTTCTTGACCTCTTAGGTAAATAACAATTCCACCTTTAGGGTCAGCTTCGATCATGTCCAAGGCATATTGCAACTGAGGTCCACATTCACACTTCAAGGAACCAAAGGCTTCACCGGTAATACACTCTGAGTGCATACGAACTAGAACGTCATCACCTTTTGGGTTTCCCTGAATTATTGCTACGTGCTCAGCACCGGTTTTGATGTCGTAGTATCCTCGCAGTCTAAAATTTCCATGAATCGTCGGGACATTGGCTTCAGCTTCAAAGCGAATTCGGTTGTTTGGATTATGAACGTGATTAATATTGTGTGTTTCAAGATGTGTGACTAATTGTTCGATGGTGATTACCGGAATGTTTTGTTCCTCTCCCGTTTTCAAAAGTTCTGGCATCCGCATCATGGAACCATCATCGGAGAGCATTTCTCCGATAATGCCAACCGGTGTTAATCCGGCGAGTTTCAAAAGATCTACTGTGGCTTCAGTGTGACCGCGGCGACCCCTGACACCATGCGGGTCTGATCTAAGTGGCAAGATGTGACCTGGTCTGATTAGAGATTTAGAACCAGAGAGCTCGCTGGCTAGCGTTCTAGCGGTCAGTGCTCGGTCAGCAGCTGAAATTCCGGTGCTCTCACGATTGACAGCATCAACGGTAACCGTGTAGCTAGTGCCATGTGGATCCTCATTTTGGTTGGTCATCAAAGGCAGTTCGAGCTCGTTTGCTCTACCGTCTTCCATTGGCGCGCAGAGGAAACCTGTGGTGTGTTTGACCATCCAGGCGATTAGCTCTTCAGTAGCAAACTGAGCAGCGATTATGGCGTCACCCTCGTTTTCACGATCTTCATCGTCTGCAACAAAAATAGGCTTGCCAGCTCTTAGTGCATCTAGTGCTTGTTCGATTGTTGATAATGCCATTAGTTATTTCTCATCTCTATTAGTCGCTCAATGTGTTTGGCCATAACATCAACTTCAACATTGACCTTGTCACCTTTGGACTTGTATCCAAGGGTGGTAAGTTTTAGGGTTTCTGGGATCAGGGACAGCCCAACAAAGTCTTCACCTAATTCGTTTACGGTCAGGGAGATACCATCCAAAGTGATGGAGCCTTTCATAACCACATACCTCATCAGTTCCTTTGGAACCTGAATTCTTACCCAGTCCCAGTTTTCACTTTTCTCTCTAGAGATAAAGTGACCAACACCATCGACGTGACCTTGAACATGGTGACCACCGAATCTGGTCTGCATGGTCATGGCACGCTCTAGGTTGATTGGATCTCCTACCTTCACACCATCAAGACTGGTAAGTCTCAAGGTTTCTTTCATCACGTCTGCGGTGAAGCTGCCATTCTCAATTTCAATTGCAGTTAGGCAGGTACCGGAGCAGCTAATCGAATCTCCACGTTTGATATCAGAAGTGACCAGTGGGCCTGAAATGGTGAGTCGAACCGCATCTGGCTGCTCTTCAATGGCAACTACTTTGCCAAGTTCTTCTATAATTCCGGTGAACATTACTGCGCCTTCCTAGCTGTTGCACGAATGAGAATGTCGTTGCCTAATCGATTTACTTCAGTGAAATCAAGTTGTTTAGCCTCAGCCATGGTTGAGATGCCTATCTCTGCAACAGCAGCATTGCTGCCACCTACTAGAAGGGGTGCTTGGTAAATCAGAATCTCATTGAATAGATCTGCTTCAATGAATGAACTCATTACCTTAGCTCCACCTTCGACCAAGAGATGACGAACATTTTTACTCCAAAGGGAACTGATGACTTCGTGAAGGTCATGGGTTTTGAACTGAAGGGTTTCTGCTTCATTGTTGAAAACCCGATGAGATGGACTTAGTTCAGTCTTTCCAAGAATTACTCGAAGCGGCTGGTGCTCGTAGAGCGAGCCATCTGGTTTACGAGCGGTTAGTTCAGGGTCATCTTGAAGAACAGTGTTGGTGCCAACCAGGATGGCATCAATTTCGCTACGAAGTTTATGAACATGATTTCTAGATTCTGGACCTGAGATCCACTTGCTGGTTTTATCAGAAGCTGCACTTCTACCATCTAGAGTTTGAGCCCACTTCAAAGTAATAAAAGGTCTCTTTAACAACATCGAGGTCATCCAAACATTCAACTGCGCTTTGATTTCAGGTTCAAGGACTCCAAAGAACACCTCAACGCCGGCAGCTTCGAGTGTTGAAGCACCGCCGGCTGATGCCTCACCAGGATCTGACACTCCGAATACAACTCTTTTGATTCCAGCGTTGATAAGTTCCTGAGCACAAGGACCAGTGCGTCCAGTGTGGTTGCAAGGCTCTAGTGTGACAACCGCCGTTGCACCGTCTGGAACAGCAGAGAGTTTGCTTAGTGCATCAACCTCGGCATGGTTGGTGCCAGCACCTTTGTGAAAACCTTCAGCGATAACGTTCAAATCTTTGTCTAAAATGACCGCACCAACCTGGGGATTGCCACCGTAGGTTGGGCCGAGTAGGGAAAGTTCCATGGCACGGCGCATTGCCTGCTCAAACTGTTTGGAATCTGTCATCCCGAACCTTCCTTAAATAAAGGACTTCGGGGTAGGGTCGCGTAAGGACCACAAGGCTCAAATAACTCTCGGCCTCTAGTTCTTCTACCATCCGGACTTTTACCGTCGGTTCTGGAATTTCACCAGATCAACCGCCAAACCCAAACACCTAGATGTTTGTTGCCCTCGCAGGCAGCTTGTCGGGTCGCGGACTTTAACCGCCGGTTCAGATTTACACTGACCCCGAAGAACTTCATGGTCAGTCTAGCAGGGCTTTACTTGGATCGATATGCCTGCTTTTTATTCAGATTAAGCCTTTTCTAGCCAAATACTAGTTAAGCATAGAGAGAAGTAGGGGAATCACATCAAGAGTAGAACCAAGATCCTTATAAATCATTTCTGGGCAAGAGTTGCTTGGATTAGCCACTCCTCAGTTCCAGCTTTAGTTTGGGCTCTGAATACTGGTCTCTCTGCTAGGCTCGACTGCTTCCGTATGTCGGATTTGATGATTGGTCACCAAGTAGAGCTTAGTTGCAACGTTATGCTTGATGTTCACAACGGTATTGTCCCGACAGTCCATTGGTTGGAGAAAATTCAAAACTTTGGGTTCATTTTTCTCTTGCCCTTTGCGGTAATCTTTATGACTTTGGCTTTGGTAAGTATTTTTGGATTACGCGAGAGCAAAGGTGTAGGAGCTAACGCAATCCAGCTAACTCCAATAAGCCCAACTCGGTCATACACTGCGGCAAGAGTTTCATCCGTGTCTGCCATAGATTCAGTTCTACTTTGATTAAGTTCACTGGCTAGTTCAGTCTGTTTTTTTGAAAGATAAAGCGCTTATGAAGTCTTTAACCCAATCTTTATACTCCAGTATTTTCAATCAACTTGCTCTGTCCTAAACTTCCCCCGCCAATCGGCCTTTGAATAAAGCATCATCTTTGGGAGTGCTAAAGCGGGCAATCAGGTATCCGCAAATATTTGGACTGGCCCACCCTGACATTCCCTATATCAAAGCACTATGAATCTTAGTTGCCGAACCAAGGCTTCGGATCAAAGTCTGACCAAAATGAAAAACTTTGGCGTTTTGGATTAAAGCAAACTACGTTCTTGGCTTTGCCGGCGATGCAGTATTCGCCGTGTATTACTCTAATTTTGTTAATGTCGTATTTTGCTCTAACATTAGGAACCCTTAGCAAGGCCTTTTTCGCAATAACTAAATCTGCGAGCTTCGAACTTTCTGAGGTTGGAGGCGAGGTTGGGGAGGCCTTGGGTGTTGGTGTTTCGAGAAGTTGAACTTTCGAGATGAGCTCCCTTGTGACTGGGCTTGGTTGGGCTTTTGATTCAACAGAGTTAAGAAAAAGAGTTGTTAAAACTAAAACTACTAACACAATCAAGCTAGCCATGAAGTTTCGAAATTTCTTATTCGCAAAATCAAACTGGTACATTCGAGTGGTCCAATCCGTAGATCTGCATAAGTCCATTATAGTCTCCTGGTCCTAAACCAATACGTTCGCTCAGACAGTAATAAGGTGACGAACTCATGACCTGATGCATCCAAGAATATACGTGATCTAGTCCTAGAGCATGCCCAAATTCGTGAGCTGCAGTGTTTATCAAGAAGTATTCCATTATGGGGCAGCCTGCTGGATCTTGGTAATCGTAAAATGAGTCTTTGAAAACTGAGTTAAGAGCTATGTCCGCCTCGGTGATGTATCGAAGAGAGCTGTCAACGTTAATGCAAGTTGCGCCAAGGGTGAGCGGGCCTAAATCCTTCCAAGACACGAGATTAAAGCCGTCGTAGGACTTGGAGCAGCTGGTGGCCCCAACGAGAGAGGTTTTAGCGGTCGTAGACCCCATGTATGTTGCTTTAAAATTAGTTGAAAATGATTCTCCAGTACATCTGTTTACCGGATACTGCCATAGGGCTATTGCATCTCTTAATCTGTAAATAGCTCTTGACGAACTTTGATTTCTAGGGTCGTAATACCAATAGAAATTAGAGTTCCATCTAACCCCCATAACGCTGTATGTTCCGTAACTGCAACCTGGGTCTCCTGGACCGCTGGCTAGCAAATCATCCGTCATCAGAGTCGTTTGGCTGAGAAATGTGGCGTCTAGAGCATCTTCTTCAGGTGATGTATGAACTTGGTTGACGAAAAGAATATGTTCTAAATTAACTTCCGCAGAATACTCGTTTTCATTTCCGTCTTGAGAATAAAGTTTAAAGATAGTAGCTGTACCAACCTGGGGAGCAACTAAGGACACTCCTTGTTCAAAATTTATTTGAATATTATTTTCTTCGCATATTCGCACTGGCTTGAATACCTCATTTGCAGGCACCGTGACATCATGATTGAGACAGTCAAAGGGCTCATTTGCAAAAGATTTCCCCCTGCTAAAAATTGTCGCAAATAAACTTACGAAAGCGATTGTTAGAAATGCCGAAGTTTTTTTCATTAGACCCCCGTGTGATTTCTTGACCAAATTATAGTTTGGTAGTGTTCCTTTTCAGGAATTTAGGTTCTTGCATTAGTAACAGTCTCATAACATTGAAATAAGAAAAAAATTTAATCTTGGCTAAGTTACTTGGCTGCATGGTAGCCCTGAGCTCTAATGGCAAAGTTATTAGTCTATTTTTATTTTGCTCTAATAAACCCAACTTTTTCATAGACAGTAGCAAGTGTTTTCTCTGCAACCTCTCTAGCCTTGTCTGCTCCTTGAGCCAGGAGACTATCTAGTTCAACTGGATCGCTCATAAGTTCATTTGCTCTGTCTCTGATTGGACCGAGTTTGCTGATAACAACATCTGCAACTTCGCTTTTTAGTGTGCCGTATCCAGCACCTTGGAATCTTTCTTCAAGTGAAATAACCGATTCACCAGATAGAGAGGAGTGAATTGAAAGCAGGTTGGAAACTCCTGGTTTGTTTTCCCAGTCCAGCTTGATGCTGGCATCGGTGTCAGTTACAGCGCTCTTAATCTTCTTGGAGATAGTTGTGTCGTCATCCATTAGATTCACTAAACCTTTAGGGTCAGCTGCTGACTTCGACATTTTTGCTGTTGGGTTTTGCAAATCATAAATCTTTGCGGTTTCTTTGAGGATGTGCGCCTCTGGGATTGTGAAGGTCTTACCAAATCTCGAGTTGAATCGTTCTGCAAGATCACGAGTTAGTTCCAGGTGCTGTCTTTGATCTTCACCCACTGGAACTGCTTTCGGTTGATAAAGCAAAATATCTGCAGCCTGCAAAATCGGATAAGTGAAAAGACCAACAGAAGCAGAATCACTGCCTGCTTTTTGTGATTTGTCTTTGAACTGGGTCATGCGACTTGCTTCGCCAAAACCGGTAATGCAGTTCAGTACCCAGGCTAGTTCGGCGTGGGCTGGCACGTGGCTCTGAACAAAAAGGGCAGACTGGCGAGGATCGATACCAGCTGCGATATATTGAGCTGCTGTTCTTCTGGTGTTGATTCTCAGTTCGTTAGGGTCCTGAGGAACAGTAATCGCGTGCAAGTCAACGATTACATAGAAGGCGTTGAACTCTTCCTGCATGTTTACCCAGTTGACTAACGCACCTAGGTAGTTTCCCAAATGTAGGGAAGATGCACTCGGCTGCATGCCGCTTAAAAGATTAGCTTTGCCACTCATGTTAGATAGCGTACTCAACAACTACTGGAGAATGGTCGGTGAAACGGGTATCGTAACTAGCCGCTCGGTGAACTAGGTAACTCTGGGCTAACTTGGCAAGCTTCGAGGTAGCAATCTGGTAGTCGATTCTCCAACCGGTATCAGTATCAAAGGCTTGGCCACGGAATGACCACCAGGTATATGGGCCTGGCACATCTGGATGGAAAGATCTACCAAGGTCTATCCAACCTTGCTTCTGCATCCAAGTGTCGAAGTATGCTCGCTCTTCAGGCAGGAACCCTGTGTTTTTCAGGTTGCCTTTCCAGTTTTTGATATCCAGTTCGGTGTGACCGACGTTTAGATCTCCAACGACAACGCAAAGACCGTCCTCTTTTATTAGTTCTGCCATGCGTTTGGTCATTGCTTCTAGAAATTTGTATTTCTCAACCTGTTTAGGGGTATCAACTTCACCGGAGTGCACATAGGTGCTGATTACAGTTAGAGTTTTAGTTTTGATCTTGAAATCAACTTCGAGCCAACGACCAGCACTGTCAAAGCTTTTAGGACCAAGAGCTGTTCTAGAGGAGAGGGGTTTCATCTTTGAGATAACTGCGACTCCAGCTCGTCCTTTGGCTGAGGCTGCATCATGAAGTATGTGCCAAGAGTTGCCATCTAGTTTTTCAATCTGTTTAAAGATTTCCACCAAATCAGAAGTCTCTGCTCTAACTTCTTGCAAGGCAATGATGTCAGGGGAGTGCTCGACAATCCATTCGATCAAGCCTTTTTTGGCTGCAGCTCTAACGCCGTTTACGTTTATGGTTGCTACTGAAATGTTGGCGGGCATGGGTCAAGTTTAAGACCTATGCGTTGATATAAAGTGTGGTTCCTGTTTTAGTTAAGGTGTATTTGCGAAGTGGCATCTGAGCCGGTCCTCGGCTAACCTTACCGGTATCCATCGAAAATGCAGCGCGGTGGGCTGGGCAGACTAAGTTAGAACCTTCAACTCCGGTAACCATTTGACCTTCGTGGGTGCAAGCCGCATTGAATGCCCGATAAACACCAGCTTTTGGCTGAGTTATCAGAACAAAAAGTGAGCCAGAACTGGTTTTGATTTGGGCGATGGTTGCTCCACGAACTTTTACATCTTTAGTAGAACAAACTTTGTATTTCTTAGTTGCCGCTTCAGCAGAGCTGGCTAGGCCAGTTAGGCCCACAGTTGCAGCGGCGATGCCGATCGCAGAGAGAAACTTTCTTCTGGAAAGATCAATCTTGCTTTCGGTAACTTCAATGTTTGGCTTTGCGCAGTTGTGTTCAGACATGTCTTAAGCGTAAGTCATGGCAAGAATGATATCGGTTGTTACCGCAGGCCTGTTAGGAAATTCTCAGTTATCTTCTGCCGCGAAGAACAGCCTGCTTTACTTCAGCAATCGCCTTGGTAACTTCAATACCTCTAGGGCAAGCCTCGGTGCAGTTGAAGGTGGTTCGGCAGCGCCAGACTCCTTCTTTGTCATTCAAGATGTCCAGTCTCACCTCAGCCGCTTCGTCTCTAGAGTCAAAGATAAAACGGTGAGCGTTGACTATTGCCGCAGGTCCAAAGTATTGGTTGTCGGTCCAGAACACTGGGCAAGATGAGGTACAGGCAGCACAAAGAATACACTTCGTGGTTTCATCAAATCTGGCACGATCTTCGGGAGACTGCAGTCTCTCCTTCTCAGGATTATCCGAAGCGATTAGGAAAGGTTTTACATCTTTATATGCCTGGTAGAACGGATTCATGTCAACCACCAGGTCTTTTTCAACAGTTAGACCCTTGATTGGTTCAACATAAATTGGCTGGGTGATGTCTAGGTCCTTGATCAGAGTTTTACATGCCAAACGGTTTCTACCGTTGATTCGCATTGCATCTGAACCACAGACACCGTGAGCACAGCTTCTTCTAAAGGTTAGAGTTCCGTCTTGCTCCCACTTGATCTTGTGGAGGGCATCTAGAACACGGTCGGTTCCGAACACCTGAACATCAAAGTCTTGCCACTTCGGCTCATCGTCAATTTCTGGGTTGTATCTTCTTACGAAAAGTGTGACCGTAAATGACGGTACGGCAGCAATTTCTTTAGTGCTCTCGACTGCAGTGTTCATTAGTACTTACGCTCCATTGGTGGGTAGATGGTGACGGTAACTGGTTTCCAGTCGACCTTGATTTCATCTCCTGCTTTATAAGCCATCGAGTGAACCATAAACTTCTCATCGTTTCTGGTCTCAAAGTCCTCACGGAAGTGTCCACCGCGAGATTCACGACGTTCACGGGCCGTGTATGCGAGTACTTCAGCCAGGTCGAGCAAGAACCCAAGTTCGATTGCTTCTAGCAGATCAGTGTTGAATCGCTGGCCCCGGTCCATCACGTGGATGTTCTCGTAGCGCTTGCGAAGTTCTTTGATTTTGTCTAGAGCTTCGTTTAGTGAATCTTCAGTTCGGTAAACCTGAGCATTCTTGTCCATGGTGTCTTGAAGCTCTCTACGAATAACAGCAATCTTCTCGTTGCCTTCTGCCTTGCGCATCTTCTCAATCAGGGCAACGGTTTCTTTCACTGCGTCTTCAGGAACTGGAACAAAGTCTGCGGTCTTGGCATACTCCACTGAATACTGCCCAGCGCGTTTACCGAAAACGTTTATGTCTAACAGTGAGTTAGTACCTAGACGGTTTGCACCGTGTACCGAAACACAAGCACATTCACCGGCTGCATAAAGACCTGGAACCACAGTGTTGTTGTCTGATAGAACTTCAGCTTTGATGTTTGTTGGAATTCCACCCATTGCATAGTGAGCTGTTGGGAATACCGGAACTGGTTCGGTGTATGGCTCAACACCTAGATAGGTTCTGGCGAACTCGGTGATGTCTGGCAGCTTGGCGTCAATAACCGCAGGTTCTAGGTGTGTGAGATCTAGCAACACATAGTCCTTGTGTGGGCCAGCCCCTCGACCTTCACGAACTTCGTTAGCCATAGCTCGAGCAACCATGTCACGAGGAGCTAGGTCTTTTATAGTTGGTGCATAGCGTTCCATAAATCTTTCACCAGAAGCATTACGAAGGATTCCACCTTCACCTCGAGCAGCTTCAGAGAGCAAGATGCCAAGACCAGCAAGACCTGTTGGGTGGAATTGATAGAACTCCATGTCCTCCAGTGGCAGACCTTTACGCCAGATAATTCCAATCCCATCACCAGTAAGGGTGTGGGCGTTGGATGTGGTCTTGAAGATCTTTCCAAAGCCACCGGTAGCAAAAACAATTGACTTACCTTGGAATACATGAAGTTCACCAGTGGCTAGTTCGTATGCAACAACTGCGGCAGGACGCTTTACGCCATCAACCTCATTCATGACTAGGTCTAGAACATAGAACTCGTTATAGAACTCGATGCCAAGCTTCACACAGTTTTGGTACAGGGTTTGCAGAATCATGTGTCCAGTGCGGTCAGCGGCGTAACAGGATCTTCTTACCGGAGCTTTACCGTGGTCGCGAGTGTGACCACCAAATCTTCTCTGGTCGATCTTGCCGTCTGGAGTTCTGTTGAAAGGTAGACCCATGTTCTCTAGGTCAATAACAGCCTGCACAGATTCTTTAGCAAGAATCTCAGCTGCATCCTGGTCGACTAGGTAGTCACCACCTTTAACAGTGTCGAAGGTGTGCCATTCCCAACTGTCTTCTTCAACGTTGGCTAGCGCTGCCGCCATACCACCTTGAGCGGCACCGGTGTGTGAACGAGTGGGGAAGAGTTTTGAAATAACTGCAGTTTTAGCGTGAGGGCCCGCTTCGATAGCTGCGCGCATGCCAGCACCACCAGCGCCAACAATTACAACGTCATACTGGTAGTGATGAACCTTAACTTCAGACAATTTATTCCTCTGTTACTTGCAAATATCGGGCAGGTAGCTGTGAGCATTTGGGTCAATGCAAGGGTCGAAGGTTGTAATAACCAACGTTCCCAAAACGATTAGGGCAATTGCAACAACCCACAGAGTTACGTTTAATGATTTGCGTAACCATTCACGCTCGGTGTAATCGTTGACAAGAGTTCGCATGCCGTTGGTGCCGTGAATCAGAGCAAGCCACAGCATGATTCCGTCATAAACCTGCCAAAACGGTGAGGCCCACTTACCAGCTACGAAAGCAAAGTCGATAGCTTTCACTCCTCTAGCTGGTAGCACAATATTTACCGTCAAGTGACCGATGATCATGAAGACCAAAATGAATCCAGAGATTCTCATGAAAAGCCATGCGCGTTTTTCCCACTGAGCACTCTTACGTGAACGAGGGGCATCTGGTTGTTCGATGATTACAGCCATGAGTTATGCTCCAAAAACATGGATTAGGTGACGAGGAACAAAGCCAGCCATCAGGATTACCCAAATGGCGACGACAACCCAAAACATTTGATTCTGGTATTTGGCACCTTTACGCCAGAAGTCGATCAACATAACTCGGATTCCATTGAAAGCGTGGAAAAGAATCGCACCAACTAGACCGAGTTCAGCGATACCAATAATTTGAGTTTTATAGCTTGCCACCACTGAGTCGTAGGCTTCAGGCGAGACTCGAACCAATGCGGTATCAAGAATGTGTACTAGGAGGAAAAAGTAAATTCCTACGCCTGTGATTCGGTGTAAAACCCAAGACCACATGCCTAGTTTTCCTCTATATAGAGTGCCGGCAGGTCTATTTGCCACGAAATTCCTCCTAGATGGGCACCCTGTTATAGCGCCGTTATGCCTCTTATTCTAACCAAAGCAAATTAACAAAAATGAACAAAACCCCCATCTCCGCTAGGCTTTTGAGGTTATGACACATTCGAGAGAGCCGATGGCTCGTTTTTATGCAGTAATACCAGCTGGGGGTATCGGTAGTCGACTCTGGCCACTTTCTCGTGCCTCTGCACCAAAATTTTTGCACGACCTAACTGGTTCTGGTCAAACACTTTTGCAAGACACTGTTGAAAGACTGAGACCACTATCTAACTCCGATCGAATTTTGATTGTCACTGGGGATGCACACGAAGCTGCAGTGTTAAACCAGGTTGCCGGCTTATCGGCTAAAAACTTAGTTCTAGAACCGAGCCCTAAAGATTCAACCGCAGCCATCGCCTTGGCTGCAGCAATTTTGCTCAAAAACGAACCTGATGTAATCATTGGTTCTTTTGCAGCAGATCACGTCATCACCGACCCTGAAGAGTTTCACCAAAATGTTAGAGAAGCTGTCGAGGTGGCCGCTAAGGGGAAGATTGTAACTATTGGTATTGAACCAACCGAGCCTTCTGTTGGTTTTGGCTATATCAAAACAGCGGATCTTATTCCCGGTTCCAAAAACGCCCGAGACGTTGAACAATTTATTGAAAAACCTGAACTCAAAAAAGCTAAGCGTTATTTACGATCCGGCAAATACCTATGGAATGCTGGAATGTTTATTGCTCCAGCGCAACTTCTACTTGATGTTTTGGCTCAAACTGAACCTGAACTTTATTCCAAAGTCGTTCAGTTAGCAGAAGCTTGGGGAACTAAAAACCAGCAAGAGGTTTTTGAGTCGGTTTGGCCAACTTTGAAGAAAATTGCCATTGATTACTCAGTTGCCGAACCAGCTGCTGAACAGGGATTGGTTGCAGTAATTCCAGCCAAGTTTGGTTGGCATGACGTTGGTGACTTTGCCGCGATTGCTCAGTTACAGGCTGATGGTAAGCCTCATCACCTGGCAGTGTTGGGAGATGTTAAAGTTATCTCCGACAAGTCCAGTGGAATTTTGGTGAGCGAAACTGGAAAACTGGTTGCGCTTATTGGTTTAGAGGATGTAATTGTGGTTGACACCCCAGATGCCTTGCTTGTAACTTCTAAAGAACACGCCCAGCGAGTGAAGAACCTGGTTGATTCTCTCAAGAACACCGGCCACAGCGATGTTTTATGATTCTCAGGTCATTTAAGTTTGCAACTGTCAGTCTCTGTCTTGTTTTAGCGTTGACTTCATGCACTGTAGCCAAAGGACCGCAGGCAAATCACAAGCCAGCTACTTCTGCTTGTTTGATTAGCAGCCAAGAGTCCCTTCCGGGCAGCCCTGATAGACAACTTGGAGTCGACCTGGTTGAAGCTCAAGTGGTTTACGGTATTCGCGTTAAGGAAGTTGTTATCCCAAAATATGCAGATAAGATGTCGAAACTTCTGAGTTCCTTGCAGAGTGGTTGTGTGCTAATGGTTTCTTCGGACGATTCACTTTTGAACTCACTTAGCAGTTTTGCCAGACTTCACTCGAAAATGATGGTGCTCTTTGTTGGAGGAAACATTGCTGCAGCAGACCAGCCAGCCAACTTACGTTGGGTTGCAGATGATGTGACATCAGGAGCGAAGCTTGCTGGTTTTGCAGCAGCAAGCTTGGGGTCGGAAGTAAATCTTTTGGTGCAAAAAAATTATTTCCAGTCAGCTGCAATACAGGCGGGATTTAGATCAGGGGTAGATGACTTCAATTCATTGAATTCTGAATCGGTAAAACTTAATGTCACAGTGTTGAATAGTAAAAAAGAATTGACCCAAAAGCTTCAACTTTTAGTTGAACCTTCAGTGGTCGCATTGTTCGCCGGTAACAGCTATTGGTCCTCAATTGGCCCGGTCAAACATCAATTGCTCGGTGCGGACTTGCAGTTCGGCCAGACCCGCAAACTAGCCAACCCACAGCTAGTTGGATCGCTAGAGCGGAACACCTCAGCCGAGGTATTGCGCGCTGTATCAAGCCTTTTAGCCAGAAAAATAGCCAGTTCTCCAAGCTACCGCAAAACAGAGTGCCTAAAGGCTGGTCGAATTTTGCTAAGACTCAACGACGGTCTAGCAACTGGTTTGGCTGATTACCGAAGCCAGCTTCTCAATAAATAAAGTAACGCCTCTATAAAACCTGCCGTCAATGTCATTGTGGGTTCTTGGATGGGAGTAGTGTCTAGGTGTGTGTGGTTGGTGATTGGCACCGACCTAAATTATCAGGAGGAAACAGTGAACAAAGTTTCACGTAAAGCCCTAGCAGGAGTAGCAATGGCAGCAGCCAGCTTGCTCGTGCTATCTGGCTGTGCTTCACCAAAGGCCGGCGCCGGTTACACCGAATGTGGTGTTTCTGACGAAGGTTCATGGACTGACAAGTCATTCAACGAATCTGTAATGGATGGTATGAAGAAGGCAGAGAGCGAATTCGGAGTGACTCTAAAGTCAGCTGAATCTAACTCATCTGAAGACTTTGCTCCAAACCTACAGTCAATGATCGACGCCAAGTGTGACATCATCTTCGCAGTTGGCTTCAACCTAGTTGACGCAGTTAACACTGCTGCAGCCGCAAACCCAATGGTTCACTTCGTAACTATCGATGGTTGGAACAACGATCCAGAAAATGTAAAAAACCTAAAGCCTTTCAACTACAACACAGTTGAATCTGCTTACCTAGCAGGTTACGCAGCTGCTGACTACTCAACTACCAAGGTAATTGGTACTTACGGTGGTATGCAGATTCCTGCAGTTACCGACTTCATGGATGGTTACTACTACGGAGCTATGGCTTGGTCAAAGGACAACAGCACTGCAGTTAAGGTTGTTGGTTGGGACCCAGTAAAGAAGAAGGGTGACTTCATCGGTGGATTCGCTCCAAACGCTCCAGAAGGTAAGTCCATTGCTGCTGGCCAAATCTCTCAGGGTGCGGACGTATTGCTACCTGTTGGTGGAGACCAATACAGCGCACTTTCAGAGGCAATCAGTGAAGCTGGTGTCGATGCAAAGATGGTTGGTGTTGACAAGGACTGGTCACTAAACGCAGATTACAAGGACAAGATCCTGACTTCAATCATGAAGCTTCTAGGTCAGTCCGTGTATGACTTCGTTAAGGGTGATGCAGTTGACAAGACTGCATTCAGCAGTGACGCATACGTAGGTACCCTATCGAACGCCGGTGTTGGTGTAACCAAGACCGACTTCATCAGTGATTCACTTCAGACTAAGCTCGACGAGCTAAAGGCTGGAATCATTGATGGTTCAGTTAACCCACGTGGCTAATTAGCAACTAAATCAACGGAACTGCCGGGACTTAGGTCTCGGCAGTTTCGCTTTAAGGGCTGTGCCTGTGGGCTAGATTAGAACTAGAAAAGTGCGAAGGAGCCTGCAGTTATCCATGAAACTTGAACTGCGCAACATCACCAAACGATTTGGCACTTTGGTGGCCAACGACAATATCAGTTTGACCCTGAATCCCGGAGAGATCCATAGTTTGCTCGGTGAAAACGGAGCTGGTAAGTCCACTTTGATGAATGTGCTCTATGGGCTATTGCAACCAGATGAGGGTGAAATCCTGATTGATGATCAGCTAGTTAAATTCTCTAGCCCAGGTCAGGCAATGGCCGCTGGCATCGGTATGGTCCATCAGCACTTCATGTTGATTCCAGTTTTCACAGTTGCGGAAAACGTAGTGTTGGGTCATGAGCCGGTTGGCTTTATGGGAAAACTAGATTTGCCAGCAGCTAAAAAACTTGTAACGGAAATCTCTGATCGATTTGGTTTCGACATCGACCCCGATGCCAAGGTGCAAGATTTACCAGTTGGATCGCAACAGAGAGTTGAAATCATCAAAGCTTTAGCGAGAAACGCAAAGGCTTTGGTACTTGATGAACCAACAGCTGTTTTAACTCCTCAAGAAACTGACGAGTTGATGGACATTATGCGCGGTTTAGCAAAATCTGGAACGTCAATCATCTTTATCACTCACAAACTTCGAGAAGTTCAGCAGGTAGCCGACCGCATCACGGTTATCCGCCAAGGCAAAGTCGTGGCTAGCCCAAGCCCTAAAGCAACTGCTGGTGAATTGGCATCACTAATGGTTGGTCGTGAGGTTGATCTCGAAACTAAACGCAAGTCGGCTAAGCCTGGTCAAGAAAGCTTGGTTGTGAAGGACCTAACTGTTTTGGATGAACGAGACCAACGAATGGTCGATGGTATTACTTTTAGTGTCCGTGACGGGGAAGTCCTAGCTATCGCTGGAGTTCAAGGTAATGGACAGACAGAACTAGCCGAAGCTATTGTTGGGCTTCGTAAAGTCCACAGCGGAAGCATTTCCGTATCTGGGAATGATGTAACCAAGAGCACGGTTCGAGAGGTTTTGGAATCGGGACTCGGCTACATTCCGGAAGATCGTAAAAAAGACGGCTTAGTGGGAGACTTTTCTATCGCCGAGAATTTGATGCTCGACGGTTCATTCAGCGAGCCGTTTGCTAAAGGTTTTCAACTGGATTTTGCCCAACGCGATAAGATAGCCAATCAATTGATTGAGGATTTTGACATCAGAACTCAATCAGCGCAGACTCTGGCCAAGCAACTATCTGGTGGTAATCAGCAAAAGGTTGTTGTGGCTAGGGAAATGAACCGTAAACTCAAGGTTTTAGTGGCTTCGCAGCCTACTAGAGGCGTTGACGTTGGTTCGATTGAGTTCATCCACGATCAGATAATTGCGGCCAGAGATGAAGGCAAGGCTGTTTTGATTATTTCTACTGAGTTAGATGAAGTTTTGGCCCTAGCCGACCGAATAGCGGTCATGTATCGAGGCAAGGTGGTTGGCATTGTGGATGCCAAGACCAGCAGAGAGACTTTGGGCAAGATGATGGCAGGTATTGCAGCATGACTAAGACAGTGAAAACTCCAGATTTGACTGAAACTAAAGCCCAGTCGGTGCTCAGAGAGATTATGGCTGGTGATCCAGTCCGAATTGCCCTTTCCATTCTTTTGGGTTTCATCATTGGCGCTGTATTCATGGTGGTCTTCAACGATCAGGTTGTTTCAGCTTGGTCTAATTTCTCAGCCGATCCCGCCTACGCATTCTCAACCATTTGGTGGACAATTCAAGATGGCTATGGAGCTCTTTTTTCAGGGTCAGTCTTTAACACAAACGCGGATAACTTCATTGATGGCATCAGACCGCTAACCGAAACGTTGAGATTTGCAGCGCCATTGATCATGGCCGGTCTAGGAGTTGCCCTGACTTTCCGGGTTGGATTGTTTAACATCGGTGCAACCGGTCAAATCATGATGGGTTTAGCCGGAGCTACGTTTGTTTCAACCAGAATGCAGTTGCCAATTGTAATTCACATGCTGGTTGCCGTTCTTGCAGCTGTTGTCTTTGCCAGTGTTTGGGGTATTATTGTTGGAATTTTGAAAGCAAGGACCGGTGCTCACGAAGTTATCGTGACCATCATGTTGAACTATGTCGCGACAAATCTATTCACTTACTTCCTTCGTGAACCAAATATTTTGTTGGAGGCAAACGGAGGTGGAACTCCTAAGTCCGATCAACCAGCAGAGACTGCAAAATTGGGTCAGTTATTTGGCTCTGAATTTGCCATGCACTACGGCGTAATTATTGCCATTCTGTCGGTTATCTTTTACTGGTGGTTGATGGAGAGATCAACTTTTGGCTTCCGATTTAGAATGGTGGGCCATAACGCTTCCGCCGCCAGAGCCGCCGGCATCAAAGTTGAGAATACTTTTGTTTGGGCGCTAGCTATTTCCGCAGCCTTTGCTGGCTTAGCTGCGGCCAACCAAGGCTTGAGCATTAACGGTGGGCTTACTACCAGTATCGAAGCGGGGATTGGATTCGATGCCATCACTGTGGCGTTGCTAGGTGGCTCAAGAGCCGGTGGCATAGTTATGGCTGGTTTATTGTTCGGGGCGTTCAAGGCAGGATCAGCCGCCATGCAGGTTTCTGGAGTTTCACCAGATGTATTAGGTGTGGTCAAGGCCCTGATTGTTTTGTTCATAGCTGCGCCTCCAATTATTCGGGCAATTTATCGACTACCCAAACCGATCCCGAAACTGCTTATTCCGGTGAGCAAGCCCTCGAAGGTGAGTAAATAATGAGCAAGATAGAAGTCACCCCTGGTATGTTTTCACAAATTGAGGCAAAAGCTAGCCTGAAAGCCCCAATAGTTATGACCCTGTCAGCCTTCCTAGTGCTTGCTGTTTTTGGCGTTTTTGGTAAAGCTGGCGAGATTGCATTCTTCTGGAATAAGAAAGAAAGTTTAAGCACTCCACCAGATTTTCTAGTTCATTCGATGACTTTCAACACAATTACCGGCGTGATTATGGTTTTGCTTGCCGCTGTATCTTTCTTTTTCTATTTCCGAAATAAAAAGACTCCGATTTGGTTGGTGTTGATATTTGGTTTACTGGGAATTGTTTCAATGCTTGGTTGGCTAGCAACTGGTGCCAGCATGGGAGTTCAGCTGGTTTACATTTTGGGAAACACCTTGCTCTTGGCTATTCCATTGATTCTCGGTGGCATGGCTGGAATCATGTCCGAACGTGTTGGTGTTGTGAATATTGCCATCGAAGGCCAACTACTAACCGGAGCGTTCGTATCTTCTGTAGTTGGAACAATCACTCACAATCTTTACCTGGGTATGGTCATGGCCATGATCGCTTCAGCACTGCTGTCAATGATTTTGGCATCATTAGCAATTAAGTATTTAGTTGACCAAATCATCATTGGTGTTTTATTAAACGTCTTGGTGATTGGTGTTACCAACTTCCTTCACTCTGCTTGGTTGAATAACGACACTAGTCACTTGAATGCACCGGGCACTTTTGAAAAGATTCGAATCCCACTTTTGGCTGATATTCCATTTATCGGACCCGTATTGTTTGACAACAGAATCACTGTCTATTTGACCTTCATCATCGTTCCGCTGCTTTGGTTCTTGCTTTTCAAAACCAAGTTGGGTCTGCGAGCCAGATCTGTCGGGGAGCACCCACTGGCTGCCGACACTGTGGGTATTAATGTCGCAAAAACTAGATTCTGGTGGGTTACCCTTGGCGGTTTAGTTGCCGGTCTTGGTGGGGCAGCGCTAACCATCGGGAACGTCGGATCATTTGGACGAGAAATGAGTAACGGTCAAGGATTTATCGCCTTGGCGGTTGTAATTCTTGGGCGCTGGCATCCGATCTATGTCTCTTTGTCTGCTTTGCTCTTTGGTTTCACTATTCTGCTTAGAGTCTGGGCAAACCAAGTTTCTCCTGGTATTCCATTTGACTTCATTGCCATGATTCCTTACCTAGTTACCTTGGTGGCCGTCGCCGGTTTTGCTGGCAAGGTAAGACCACCGGCGGCTAGCGGTCAACCTTACGAGAAGGGATAGTCGTGCAAATTGATTGGGAAGCGCTCAAAGCTGAGGCAATAAGGGCCATGGGTTCTGCCTATGCTCCTTACTCACATTTTCCAGTTGGTGCTGCAGCACTAGTTCATGACGGAAGAATTGTTTCCGGTTGCAACGTTGAAAACGCCAGCTATGGATTGGGTTTGTGTGCCGAGTGTGGTCTAGTGAGCAATCTTGCGATGACCGGTGGAGGAAAGCTGGTTGCTTTTTATTGTGTGGATGGTAACAACAATATTTTGATGCCATGTGGCCGTTGTCGACAGTTACTTTTTGAACATTCTGCCGAAGGCATGGTGTTGCAAACCATTAGTGGTATCAAAACTATTGAAGAAGTTTTACCAGATGCTTTCGGGCCGAGAGATTTGGCCGAAGGATTTGGCGCGGAAAAGAGAAATTAGGTCTGAAAATGGCAACTGAATTTTCTGCAATTGAACTGATTATCGCAAAGCGAGAAAAGCAGGAACTAACTACCGAACAGATCAATTGGCTAGTCGATAATTACACCAAGGGAATCGTTGCTGATGAACAGATGTCGGCCATGGCTATGGCAATCTTGCTCAATGGAATGAACCGTAGAGAAATCAAAGACCTAACTCTCGCCATGATAGCTAGCGGTGAAAGACTGGATTTCAGCGGCCTTCCAACTCCGACTGCAGATAAACATTCAACCGGTGGTGTTGGTGACAAGATCACTCTGATGGTTGCCCCGCTGGTAGCGGTTTTTGGTGTTGCTGTGCCACAGCTCTCTGGTCGTGGCTTGGGTCACACTGGAGGAACTCTCGACAAGATGGAATCCATCCCAGGCTGGCAGGCAGCGCTATCCAATCATCAAATGCATGACCAGTTAGCCAAGGTTGGTGCGGTTGTTTGTGCTGCTGGGTCTGGCTTAGCTCCAGCTGATAAGAAGCTTTATGCCTTGCGGGATGTCACTGGAACAGTTGAAGCCATTCCTTTGATTGCCAGCTCCATCATGAGTAAGAAGATTGCCGAGGGAACCTCTGCCTTGGTTTTGGATGTGAAAGTTGGTTCTGGTGCCTTTATGAAGAACTTGGATAGAGCCAGAGAATTGGCCCAAGTACTCACTCAAATCGGTGCTGATGCAGGTGTGAAAACCAGCGCTCTATTGACTGATATGTCCACACCACTTGGCAACAAGGTGGGCAACGCTCTAGAAGTTGAAGAAGCAGTGGAAGTTTTAGCCGGCGGTGGCCCTAAGGATGTAATTGAAATCACTATTGCTTTAGCTGCTGAAATGCTGCGACTTTCAGGTATGCCTGATGTCGATGTCGCTCCTGCTTTGCAAGACGGTAGAGCTATGGATAAGTGGAATCAAATGGTCAAGGCGCAACACGGCGATCCTCACGCAGAACTGCCAAAGGCAAAGCACGAAGAGACTGTTGTTGCTGAAGAATCAGGCTTTCTAAATGAACTTGATGCACTTGCAGTTGGCACTGCTTCTTGGCGTTTAGGTGCTGGAAGAGCCCGTAAGGAAGACCCAGTGCAATTTGGTGCTGGTGTGATTATTCATGCAAAACGTGGAGAACGAGTCGAGAAGGGGCAGCCACTACTGACCCTGTATACCGATGAAGCAGAGCGCTTCGCCAGAGCAAAAGATGCTCTAGTCGGAGGAATTAAGATTGAGTCAGAAGTAAAATCGCAACCTTCATTGATTCTTGATTACATCAAAAACTAACTGAAAGTAATAATGAACATTCGCTCACTTCCTAAGGTATCTCTGCATGACCATCTTGATGGTGGGCTTCGACCTGAAACCATAATTGAATTAGCCAACAAGATTGGGCATGAAATTCCAGCTAATGATCCAATAGAGCTAAAGCGTTGGTTTTTGGAATCTTGTAATTCGGTTTCTTTAGTCCAATACTTAGAGACATTCAAACACACCACAGCGGTAATGCAAACCGAAGAAGGTTTGATTCGTGTTGCCAAGGAATTTGGTCTTGACTTAGCAAAAGACGGCGTCATCTACGGAGAAGTTCGCTGGGCTCCAGAGCAGCACCTGGCTAGAGGATTGACTCTAGATCAGGTGGTTGAATTTGTTGAAGAAGGTTTAGCTCAAGCAAGGGCGGAAGTAAAAGCAAACGGCGGCTATCTCCAGACTGGACAACTAATCACCGCTATGCGTCAAAATGAAAATGCGCAGGAGATTGCTGAGCTTGCGGTTAGACACAGAGACAGAGGCGTAGTTGGTTTTGACTATGCCGGACCGGAAGATGGCTTTAGTCCAGCCAGGCACGCAGCAGCATTTAGCTGGCTAAATGATCAATTAATGCCGGTTACCCTGCACGCTGGTGAAGCTGCTGGTAAGGACTCAATTCGCGATGCAATTGTTGCTGGAAGAACTCTTCGACTAGGCCATGGTGTTCGCATCATTGAAGATGTGTTCGTTGATGTTGAATCTGGCAATGACTATGGTTTTGGTGAAGTTGCCACTTGGGTTCTGGAACGAGGTATCCCTCTAGAACTTTCGCCGTCATCTAATCTCCAGACCGGCGCTATCCCTGGAGTTGAAAACCCAGAGATGAAAGATCACCCCTTTGATGAGTTGTATCGACTAGGGTTCAATGTCACGGTAAATACAGACAACCGCCTGATGAGTGGAACTACAATTACACGCGAGCTAGAACTACTAGTTGAGGCATTTGATTACGACTTGGAAGACGTCGAGCTTTTCCAATTGAATGCGGCTAACGCGGCATTTATCGACATGAACATCAGGTCAGAAATTATTGAACGCATCACCGATGGGTTCGCTAACGCCTAATGGCTGCACTAAATCTGGCTCTTGGTCCTGGTTCAGTTTTACTAAACCAAACCGCAACTTCTTGGCAACATGCAGTTGAGCTTGCCGGATCAGGTCTAATTAGTTCCTCGAGAGTTCTACCGGAATACAGCCAAGCGATGATTGCAGCTGTTGAAGAACTAGGTCCATATATGGTTATCGCCCCTGGTATTGCGCTGGCACATGCCAGACCATCAGAGCTTGTCTTGGAAACTGGTCTTGCACTAGTTACTTTGACCCAAGCGATTGAGTTTGGATCTGAAAGATTCGACCCAGTTCGAATAGTGTTTGCTATAGCGGCTAAAGACCATGAATCTCATATAGACCTCATGGCTGAGCTAAGCGAACTGCTTTTAGATGAAGAATCTATAACCATCCTGTTAAGTTCCTCAGAAGAGAGCCAAGTGCGTAGCCTATTTAGTTAGGCTCTAACAATGAAGATTATTGCTGTTTGTGGAATGGGCATCGGCACATCAGTTTTACTAAAGATGAACATCGAGAAGGTTCTCGATTTACTTGAAGTGAAAGCTGAAGTTCAAGCCGCCGATGTTACCAGCGCTAAGCGCGATGGTCACTCAGCAGACATAATTATGACCACACCTGAGTTAGCTTTCCACTTGGAAAACATGCCTGGTCAAATAGTTCCAATTGAGCATGTATTTGATTTAACTGAGATTAGACAGAAGCTCTCTAGCGTTCTGGGTAAGTAATTCAAGTTTGGTATTGGCATCAGCTGAAGTTTCTCCGATTACCTGTAAATAACACTTCAATTTAGGCTCTGTTCCGCTAGGTCTAATAATGACTCTTGAGCCATCAGCCAAGTCAAAACGTAAGCCATCAGTAGCTGGTAACCCGTTGAATCCAAGGTTTAGGTCAGTAAGACTAGCCAAAATACCGCCAAAGGAACTTGGTGGGTTTTGGCGCAACCCAGCAACCAGCGCAGAGCTTTTGGCTAAATCGCTAAAACGAATTGACACTTGGCCCGTTGCAAAGTGACCGTATTTATCCCCGAGTTCTTCCAATAGGTCGAACAGACTTTTATTTTCTTTAGATATTCGATTAGCAATGTTAGCCAGCATTAGAGCAGCGCTGATTCCATCTTTGTCGGCAATATGCTTCGGATCAATGCAATAGCCAAGTGCTTCTTCATAACCAAAAATCAGATCCGGCACTTTACTGATCCATTTGAAGCCAGTCAGAGTTTCTTGGAATTTTAGGTTGTAATGTTCAGCAACTTTACTAAGCGCAGAACCTGTAACAATGCTGCAAGCTAAAGTCCCAGAGTTTGCTCTCGATGCAATTTCATCTGCAAGGATCAGTCCAACTTGGTCACCGGTTAGTGCTTTGTATTCACCGTTGACTGGAACTGCAATAGCAACCCGATCGGCATCTGGGTCATTAGCAATAATTAAGTCAGCATTAACTTCCTTTGCTTTAGCAAAGCTCAAATCCATAGCGCCAGGTTCTTCTGGGTTTGGAAAACTAACAGTAGGGAAAGAGCCATCAGGATCAACTTGCTCAGTCACGGGAATAAGTGGAGCAAAGCCGGCCGCTTCAAAAACCTTTGATGCTGGTTTCCAACCAACTCCGTGCATGGCTGTGTAGACAATTTTGAGTTGCGAACCAGCAACAGGATTTACTGCTGCTAAGACAGCTTGCTGGTATTTGTCTCGAAGCTCATGGCCTATAACTTTGTATTCATTAGATTTGACTAAAGTCTCAAATGTTTCGGAAGCAGCTACTTCTTCAATGTGTTTAGCAATCTCTTTATCTACCGGAGCAATTATCTGAGATCCGTTGAAAGAGCCACCTAGGTAAACCTTGTAGCCATTGTCTCTAGGTGGATTATGGGATGCAGTGACCATGATTCCGGCATCGACGTTTAGTTTTCTAGTTGCAAAAGAAATCAGGGGAGTAGGGCAAACCTCGTCTAGTAAATAAACGGTGAGGCCCATTCCGGCCAAGATTTCTGCAGAATCTTTAGCAAAAATGTCACTGTTGATGCGGGCATCGAACCCGATAACCACACTCTTACCTAGACCTAAGTATTTGCCGATACCTGCTGCTGCTTGGCTTACCAGCACTCTGTTCATGCGGTTAGGGCCTGCGCCTAACTCACCTCGAAGTCCAGCTGTGCCGAACTCAAGGCGTGAGCCAAAGCGGTCGTTAAGTTCAGGAATATTTTCAGAATCTATTAGTTCTTGTAATTCTGCTCTGGTAACTGGGTCAGGATCTTGGGCCAGCCAGCTTTTAGCAGAGCTTAGAACATCCTCCATGTTAGAGCTTGGCAACTATCTGAGCTAACAATGCACTGATTCTAGGTTCTGCTTCTTGACCTGCTTCTAGCACTTCTTTGTGACTTAGCGGTGAATCGCTAATTCCAGCCGCCAAGTTAGTTGAAAGTGCTAGACCAAGAACTTCAAGACCTGATTGTCTAGCTGCAATGGCTTCAAGAGCAGTCGACATGCCAACAAGGTGAGCACCCATGGTTTTAGCCATCTGCACTTCAGCAGGTGTTTCGTAGTGCGGTCCGCGGAATTGCATGTAGACACCTTCATCTAGTGAAGGGTCAACTGTTCTTGCAATATCTCTCAAGCGTTTTGCATAAAGGTCAGTGAGATCAACAAAGTTTGCACCTTCAATTGGACTTGCTGAAGTGTGGTTGATGTGATCGCTAATTAGAACTGGAGTGCCTGGTTTCCAAGAAGTCTTTATACCACCACAACCGTTAGTCAAAATCATAATTTCAGCACCAGTGGCAGCTGCAGTTCTAACTCCATGAACTACAGATCTAATTCCGTGGCCCTCGTAGAAGTGTGTTCTTGCTCCAAGCACAAGAGCATGCTTTCCGCTAGGCAGAGCTACAGAGCGAATAGTTGAAGTGTGGCCAACTACCTTGCTGGCTCTAAAGCCAGGGATGTCTGTTGCTGGAATGGTGGCAATAGTTTCACCGATTAGGTCGGCGGCTTTGCCCCAACCAGAACCAAGAGTTAGAGCAATATCGTGCTTGGCAACTCCGGAACGCTCCGCAATAACTTTTGCGGCAGCTTCGGCAATCTCAAAAGGGTCATTGGCTAAATCATCTAGCGGATTATTCATAATTCGAGTCTACCCATCCCAGAAGATGGGAGAATTGGCTAGTGACTATGCAAAACCAAATCAAACACCACATCGTTATTATCGGCGGTGGCCCTGGCGGCTATGAAGCCGCAATCGCTGGAATCCAGCTTGGGGCTCAAGTAACCCTGATTGAGAAAAAGGGCATCGGCGGTAGTGCCGTGCTAACCGATGTGGTACCAAGCAAAGCGCTAATAGCCACAGCGGGAGCTGCTAATTCGGTTCGGGCTGCCCATGATTTGGGAATTCGATTTACAGCTGACGGTAAGCCTGTAGATCCAAAAGTGGCTCTGGACCTCGCGAGTATTAACACACGTTTATTGGCTATCGCTCACGAGCAATCTCAGGAAATGCAATACCATCTGAAGAATCTAGGCGTTCGTTTGATTTCTGGGTTCGGCAAACTTGATGGCAACCATCATGTTTTGGTAACTGATCCAGATGGCAACGAAGAGCGTATCGAAGCTAAAACAATAATTGTTGCCGTTGGTGCACATCCTAGAACTCTAGAGTCTGCAAAACCAGATGGGGAAAGAATTCTAACTTGGTTAGATCTTTATAACCTAATTGAGCTACCTGAGCACATGATTGTAGTTGGGTCTGGAGTAACCGGTGCAGAGTTTGCCTCAGCATACATGGGGCTGGGATCTAAAGTCACCTTGATTTCAAGCCGAGACACTGTTTTGCCTGGTGAAGACAACGATGCTGCGGCAGTGATTGAAAAAGTTTTCATTCGAAATGGGATGAACATTCTTTCCAAAGTTCGAGCAGAGAAAGTAGTCAACACTGGCTCTGGAGTAGAGGTAACTCTCGAAAACGGAAGAACTATTTCAGGTTCACACTGTTTGATTGCTGTCGGCTCGATTCCAAATACAGCGGGGCTAGGTCTTGAAGAGGCAGGAATTGAGCTAACCGAATCTGGTCATGTCAAAGTAAATAAAGTTGCTAGAACTTCCAGAGCAAACGTTTATGCAGTTGGTGACTGCACAACCTTCCTACCGCTAGCTTCGGTTTCTGCAATGCAGGGAAGAACCGCGGTGTTCCACACTCTTGGTGATGTTGCTCGACCCACTGAAGTTAGAAATGTGGCAGCCAACGTATTCACCTCACCAGAAATCGCGACAGTCGGCTGGACTCAGAAAGATGTTGAGAGCGGTCAGGTAAATGGTTTTGTCCACAAGATAGACCTAGAACCAAACCCCAGAGCAAAATTGCTGGGAATCCAAGACGGCTTCATTAAGTTGATTGCATCAACCGGCGGAACAGTTATCGGTGGGGTTGTTGTAGCAGCTAACGCTAGTGAACTCATCTACCCAATAGCTATTGCAGTTGAAAACAGACTTACAGTCGATCAGGTAGCTAGAACCTTTGCTGTTTACCCTTCACTTTCAACATCGATTACCGATGCTTCAAGGGCGCTGCACATACCTAATTTATAGGCTTACACTCAGCCATCTGATCTGTTTGACAAATTTCTATTTCAACCACCCGCCTTTTGAACCTATTAGCTGTCGCACATTAGGATCACTTTAAATTCGATGTATCGTTATACAATGTATCGTATAACAATAGTATAGACTTAGAGAACAACGCAAAGGAATCTCAGATGAAACATAGAGAAATAATTTTTTCTCGGCTTGCAAATGTCACAATTTGGCTGCTCATGAGTTTAGGAATGATATGCCATTTTCTTTTCATCCCCATGCTCAGCCTAGAATTGCCCGACACTTATGTCGAATTCGACGGGGATGGGCTGATCATCCAGGCTTTCCTGAGCACTATTACTTTGGTAGCGCAGTCAACCCTTCTGGCTGTTTCTGTGTTACTTAGACGTATTTTGAAGGGAAGCTTGTTTAGCGAATCGGCAATCACCTGGGTGAACGTTTTGGCGGCAAGCTGCGCAACTTTCAGCGGGCTCTTGGTCGCTCTTCTCTACTGGCTAACATTCCAAGGAGCTGCCGCCCCAGCGATAGCTTTTGGGCTAATCGGCGGGACCATTGTGGCTGCCGCATTCGCTTTTGTGACACTGTCTTTGAAGTATGTTCTAAAGGCTGCAATAGCCAATCAGCAAGAACTTGAGGCAGTCATCTAATGCCTATTGTTGTGGATTTTGAGAAAGCAAGAGCAAAGAAGAAACTCACTGTTGCTCAGCTGGCGGATCTCATCGGAATAACTCAGGCTAATCTCTTTGTTCTAAAAAGCAACAGGGGAAAGGCCATTAGATTTAGCACTCTAGAAGCACTGTGCAGGGTTCTGGATTGCCAACCGGCAGACATCTTGAATTATGTCCCTGAAACTGAGTTATCGGGTAAAAGTAAGCAATAAATCTGAGTTTCAGTGGCTTATAAACTAGACGCCTAGTTAGTCTTCGAACTCGATCAAAACAGTTCCAGCTGGAACAGTTGCACCAACGCCGACGTGGATTTTTTTGATTACGGCATCTTTGACGGCGTTCTGTGGAGATTCCATCTTCATTGCTTCAAGAACTAGAAGTTGTTGGCCAGTGGAGACTTTGTCGCCTTCTGCAACGGCAATTTTCACAACAGTTGCCTGCATTTGGGAAACTAGGTGCTTTCCAGAATCGATCTGAACGTTGGCGTGAGCCTTACGCTTAGGCGCGTTGGAAGGCTTAGCGCCTCCTCCAGAGAGGAATAGTTGCTTTGGCAGGCTTACTTCGATTCGCTTGCCACCAACTTCAACAACAACGTTGTTGCGGTCGGCTTCCTCAGAACCTAGTGAACCTGAACCAGACCAAGGTTCGATGTCGTTATTCCACTCGGTTTCAATCCAGCGGGTGTAGACACCAAACTTGCCATTGCTACCCATAAATGCCGGATCGTTCACAATCTTGCGATGGAATGGAATAACAGTAGGCATTCCTTCGATCTGAAGTTCAGCTAGCGCTCTTCTGGAACGTTCCAGTGCTTGTTCACGGGTTGCTCCAGTGACAATTAGTTTGGCAATCATCGAGTCAAAAGAACCAGAGATCTCTGAGCCTGCTTCAACACCGGTATCAATACGAACACCAGGTCCACCTGGAACATTGAATACTGTTACCGAACCTGGTGCAGGCATAAAGTTTCTACCAGCATCTTCACCGTTAATTCTGAATTCAAAACTGTGGCCTTTGATTACTGGGTCTGCGTAATCTAACTTGCCGCCTTCAGCAATGCGGAACTGCTCACGAACTAGATCTAAACCGGTAACTTCTTCAGAGACTGGATGTTCAACCTGAAGTCTGGTATTAACTTCAAGGAAAGAAATAGTTCCATCTTGAGCAACTAGGAACTCACAGGTTCCAGCACCTTGATAACCAACTTCTTTCAATATTGCTTTAGAAGATTCGTAAAGGCGCTTCACCTGATCCTCTGTCAAGAACGGAGCAGGTGCTTCTTCAACAAGCTTTTGGTGTCTGCGCTGCAAGGAGCAGTCACGGGTTGAAACAACAACTACATTTCCAAAAGAGTCGGCTAGACATTGGGTTTCAACGTGACGTGGTTTCTCTAAATACTTCTCTACGAAACATTCACCGCGACCAAAAGCTGCGATGGCTTCACGGGTAGCTGATTCAAAGCTCTCGGCGACCTCGTCTTTGTTATAGACAACTTTGATTCCACGGCCACCACCACCGTAGGCTGCCTTAATTGCAATAGGCAGTCCGTGTTTTGCTACGAAATCTAGAACTTCTTCTGCTCCACTAACTGGATTCAGTGTTCCTGGAGCCAGTGGTGCTCCAACTTTCTCAGCAACGTGTCTGGCTGAAACCTTGTCACCAAGTTGGTCAATTGCCTTAGGGGAAGGGCCAATCCAAATCAAACCTGCATCGATTGCTGCCTGAGCAAAGCTGGCATTTTCAGCCAAAAAGCCATAGCCAGGGTGGACTGCGTTAGCGCCTGAGCGCTTAGCAATATCAAGAATCTTGTCGATAACCAGGTAGGTTTCAGCGCTGGTCGTTCCGTTTAGGGCATATGCCTCATCAGCCATTCGGGTATGCACGGCGTCACGGTCCTGATCGGCATAAATGGCCACTGATTGAATCCCAGAGTCCTTGGCTGCTCTAATAATTCGAACAGCAATCTCACCACGGTTGGCAACGAGGACTTTGGTTATCTTGGCTGGTTTTGAGGCAGTCATAAGTATCTAGCCTACCTACTATGACCGCCAAAGGCTCGGGTAATCTACTCCCAGGCTGATGGTTAGCTCCCTAAGGGCAGGCAAACTAAGGCCAACCACGGTATGGGCATCACCCTCGATTCCCTTTAGGAATGCGCCTCCGAGGCCATCTATGGTGAAAGCACCTGCTACTTTTAGGGGTTCTCCAGTGCCAACATAGGCCAAAATCTCAGAATCAGTGATGTTCGCAAAATGCACCACAGTATTGGTGGCTTTGCCATAAGCCGGCGGCATTGGCTGGCTAACACGGTTATCGATTAGCCAGTGGCCGGTATAAAGTCTGCCAGATCTGCCCCGCATGGTCTTCCAACGTTCGATGGCTACCTCAGCTTCATGGGGTTTGCCTAAAGATTCGCCGTCTAAATCTAAAGCACTGTCACAACCGATGATTAGCGCATCTTGAGCTAAAGGATTGTTTAGCACTGCTTCCGCCTTGGCTTTTGCCAAGAGCAACACCAGATCAGCTGTGTTTCCAATTTGACCAGCGGCCATCGCCATTTCGGCTATTTGTTCTTCGTCAACACCAGGGTTTATCACCACAGGGTCAATGCCAGCATCTTTTAGCAGACGAAGCCGAGCTGGGGAAGTCGAGGCTAAAACTAGTTTGATCACAAGGCAACACTACTAAAAACAGTGTGAAACACTTGGTGAGTGAAAACAAATTGGCAAGATGAGACTCTTGAACTGACCATTGAAAAAGTGGCCCACGGCGGAGTCTTCGTGGCTAGACACGAATCCAGAGTGGTTTTTGTTTCTGGAGCTATTCCAGGTGAGAAAGTCTTAGCCAGAGTTTTTGAAGACAAAGGTGGCTCTTTTGCTAGAGCAGAAGTCATCCAGGTCATTGAACCTTCATCTGATCGAGTTCAACATTTTTGGAAAAAATCTGAGGCTGCCGGCGGTGCAGAATTTGGTCACATTGCTTTACGTCGTCAACGCAAACTCAAGCAAGAAGTTTTAGAAGAAGGTCTGCAAAGATTTGCAGGAATTGAACTTGAAGTTCCAGTCGAAGCAATCGATGATAACGAAACCGGTTTGGGTTATCGGACTAGAGTTCAGTTGCATGTGAATGAGTTTGGTGATGCAGGCCCATTTATGGAACGAAGCCACGACGTGGTTAGAGTTCGAAATTTACCGTTGGCTGTTCCCGAAATAGAAGAGCTTGGATTGCATCTTAAGAACTGGCAAAACGTTTCTAAAATTCACATCGCAGCATCTAATACCGGTGGTTTGCAGTGGCTGGTAGATAAGAAGGTAAAAGGCGATCAGCAACTCATCGAGTCTGCTTTTGGCAGAACCTATCGTTTGTCACCTGGAGCATTTTGGCAGGTGCATAAAAATGCGGCCAACACCCTTGCCAATGTTGTCACCGATATGGCAAAAACTGTGGGTTTTACTCAATCTGCTGATAACTTAGACCTTTATGGCGGGGTAGGGCTGTTTGCCGGATCATTGGCAACTATTTTTGGTTTAGACAGCAAGCTGACTTTGGTCGAGGCTTCAAAGATCGCCACCGCAGATGCAAAAAAGAATTTGGCTGATTTAAAGGGTTTCCGCGCCTTAGCAACCGGCACTGGAGCCTATCTAAAAGGGTTAGAACGCTTAGCCCCAGACAGCACTGTGGTAATTGACCCGCCTAGGTCCGGGGCTGGAAGAGAAGTAGTTACAGAGTTGGTAAGGCTGATGCCAGAGCATTTGATTTATGTGGCCTGTGACCCTATCGCCCTGGCCAGAGATCTAAAGGACCTGCTGGCAGCAAATTACCGGATAGCTAAAATAAAGGCCTTTGATCTTTTCCCACACACCCATCACTTTGAAACTGTGGTTAGTCTGGTTCGGTGAGCCAAGTAAAGCCAGCAAAGCCCATTAAGGTTGCCATCGTTGATGATCACGAGGCAATCAGATTAGGTTTTGCTGGAGCTTGCCAAGATTATGGATACAAGCTCTTGGGTTCAGCCCCAACTGTTTCGGAACTACTAGGCAAACTAAAGTCAAAACCCCAGGTTGTGGTTTTGGATCTATCGCTTGCTGATGGTAGTCACCCGGCAGAAAACGTTAGGTCGTTGATTGACTATGGTGCTGAAGTTTTGATTTTCTCGATAGCTGACAGAAAATCACAAGTTAGAGCAGCTCTAGTAGAAGGTGCTGCAGCTTTAGTAACCAAAAGCCAACAAATGAGCGAACTGTTTGAATGCATCAATCTGGTGGCAAACGGAATCAAGGTGAATACCGCTGAGACTTTGGCCGCAATTGACACCGATCAGGAGTTCAAAGCAAAACTCACTGATCGTGAACTCGAAGTTCTCCGACTGTATGCATCTGGATTAACTTTGAAACAAGTTGCCTATGAACTCAAGCTCAGCAAATACACCGTCAAAGAACATATCGACCGAGTCAGGGAGAAATACTCAAAGGCTGGTAGGCCGGCACCTGGTAAATCTGAATTGTTGATTCGTCTAATCGAAGATGGATTACTTGGAGAAGATCTGCTCTGATGCAAAAAATACAGGCTACCTTTGCAACCGCTCGAGTCAATCGGTTAATTGGTCAGGCTTTCGCCGCTGCTTCAATTCTTCTGACTGCAGAAAGCACATTGAACTTTATTTCCCAACAGCCTTACCTAAATCAACCAGTTGCCTGGGTTGTTGCTAGTTTGCTGTGGTCCACCACAATACTGTATGCCTTTAGCTTTTGGTTTGGTTCAGCCAGATTCATTTATTTAAAGATCCATGCCCTTTACATGTTCTTCTTGGTTGCTGCTTGGCCTTTTATTCTGAGTAACCCGGTGCCAACCGATGGCAAGTTTTATCCATGGATTTGGTGGGCAGTCGATACCGGTTGGATAGCTGCGGCGTTGAGTTTCAAACTGCGCTGGACAGTTGTCTATTTCTTGTTGCTGAACTTTGTCATGCAAGTTCTCTTTGCGATGCCTGTCGGTGGTTCCCACAACTTGCAGCATCTAATTACTGATTTCCTCTTCACCCTTCTGACTAACGGAACTGCTGCTGTAATCGCATTGTTGCTAAGAAATGCCGCAGAACGAACAGACGCAGCCAGTTCAGAGTCAATTCGTTCGGCAATTCGGCAGGCCAGGGTGGAGGCGCAAGTTAAGGTCCGCGAACGTTTGGATGCTTTGGTGCATGATCGGGTGTTAACAGCTTTGATCAGTGCCAGTCGAGCAACTAGCCCTGCCGAAGTAAAAGCAGCCAGTGACCTAGCTGCTTCGGCGATAGCGAAGTTAGCTGAAGTCGAATCGGCTGACGAGTCGGGTTCTGTATACATAAATGACCTTTTCCAAGCGATAAAGACCGCTGGACAAAATCTAGATGCAGATCTAAATACATCAATTAACCAGAGTTCAAACTGGCAGTTGGACAAATTAACCGCTAACGCCTTCACCGAAGCTACCATTCAAGCAATACAGAATTCACTATTGCACGCTGGTGGTAAAACTCGGCGGGAATTGATTCTCAAGTCCACCGATAGAGAGATGAAGATTGTTATAAAAGACGACGGGCGGGGGTTTAGGCCAAGCCGTATCCCTAGAGGGCGACTTGGCATCAGGGTCTCGATCATCTCTCGAGTTGAATCTGTCGGTGGAGCAGCCCATATCGCCTCAGAACCAGGTAAAGGTGCCACAATCATCCTGGAATGGACTAAGCCATGATCGCAATCAGACGTTGGATAGTGGCTGGCATCCCTTTTGTGTATTTACTTTACTTACCGGTCCAATCTCTACTGCTTCCAAACTTGGCTGGACGAGGTTTAGAGTTACTCGCTCTCGGCATTTACCTATTTTCGGGAATCCCAACGCTTTTACTTTACTCAGGGTTGAAAATTCCTTTAATGCAGGCAATTACAAACGTTGTCCTGGTGAGTTTAATTCCAACTTTGGTAATTGAACAAAGACATCTTTCTCAAAACTCGGAACTTGGCGGCTGGATGGTGATGGGAATCACAGTAATCCTGACCGCCACAGCAGTGAGGCAGCACCCCTTCTTTGCAGTTCTGGGACTAGTCATGTTGCTTGTCCAAGTGGGTTTGGAATATGGATTAGAAGGATTCATAAGTTACGGATTAGTTGGAGCAATGGTTTTTGTCTTAGCGGGTCTAGGAGTTTCTGGAGGAATAAGAAAAGCCAATCACGAATCAGATAAATACCGAGATCAGGAATCGGCAACCCTTGCCAGAATTGCTTCCATTGAGGCAGCCGAACTAGCTCGCAAAGAGAGGTTGCAAGAAGTTCTCTCCAGTGCGGTGCCAACCTTGGAGAAAATTGCCAAGGCTTCAGAGCCGCTCAGTGAATCAGAAAAGCAAGATGCCGTAAGACTTGAATTGGGTCTCAGAGATGAGATTCGCGGTAAAGGGCTACTTACCGAAGAACTGCGCGCGGAGATTTCTAGACTGCGTAATTTAGGTGTTGCAGTTGCCCTATTGGATGAAGGCGGCATGGATGATCTCCCTGTTGAAAGGAAGAAAGAAATCATCAACCGAGCTATCAAAGAATTACAAGTTGTTGTTTCTGGAAAAGTAACGTTGAGAAGCCCTAGGGGCGAAAAATTTAGACTTACGGTAGTTGCCTCGCTGCCAGGCCAAGCAATACCAATTTTGAATTTGAAGCTTTAACCCCCAACGGGCCTAGGAGTTGAGATCAACTCTTCGGCCCGTCCCCTGGAAATGAATTACAACAAACCCCTTTAGTTCTAGGTAATTCACCTTGGAACAAATTTAAGTTCCAGCCCTACTAATCTCCGACAAATAGCTATCGTGTATTAGTCCCCACTTTGGGGGACAGGGTTAAAAGTTGATGGCCCTCCCGATTGGAAGAGCCATCAAACTTGTCAGGACTGTTTAGCCCAGAAGCGCCTTTTCCAAGGTGTCTAGACCAATAGAGCCTAGGTTCAGTGCCTTCATGTGGAAGTCCTTGATGTTGAAGTTCGCACCTTGGCGAGCCTTGTATTCATCGCGGATTTGCTCCCAGATGCGCTGACCGATCTTGTATGCAGGAGCCTGGCCTGGCCAACCGAAGTAACGGTGCACTTCAAAGTTGACGAACTGGTCAGACATGTTTACGTTCTTGCGCATGAACGCAAGAGCGTAGTCGAAGTCCCACTTACCGGTTCCTTCAAGGTTGTCCTTCTCTAGGTGAACACCTAGGTCTAGAACAACACGAGCAGCACGCATGCGCTGACCATCGAGCATACCTAGTCGGTCACCTGGATCATCCAAGAAACCTAGTTCCTGCATCAGACGCTCAGCGTAAAGTGCCCAACCTTCACCATGGCCTGAAGACCATGAAGCTAGACGACGCCAAGAGTTTAGGTCCTTCTTGTTATAGACCTTCTGACCGATCTGCAAGTGGTGTCCAGGAACACCTTCGTGGTAAACGGTTGTGGTTTCGCGCCAAGTGTTGAACTCGGTAACACCAACCGGAACTGACCACCACATTCTGCCTGGACGAGAGAAGTCTTCGGTAGGCGAGGTGTAGTAGATACCACCGTGCTGAGTCGGTGCAATCATGCACTCAAGGTTCTTTAGCTCATCAGCAATGTCGAAGTGTGTGCCACTTAGTTTTTCAATAGCAGCATCACTTAGCTGTTGCATCCAACGCTGAAGTTCATCGGTGCCGTGTAGTTTGCGCTTAGGGTCTGCATCCAAAACTGCGATAGCTTCTTCAACAGTTGCACCCGGCTTGATTTCATTAGCAACTGCATTCTGTTCTGCGATTACGCGAGCAAGTTCTTCCTTACCCCACTCGTAGGTCTCGTCAAGATCAACACGCTTACCTAGGAAACGAGCTGAAAGCAACTGGTAACGTTCGCGCCCAATTGCATCCTTAGGGTTACCTGCAGGGAGCAATTCTTCTTTGAAGAATGAAGCCATTTTTCCGTAACCTGCAGTGGCAACTTCAGCTGCCTCGATAAGTTCCTTCTTCAAAGAATCAGGAAGTTCGCCCTCTTCAGCTTTAGCATTTGCAGCAAACTTTCTGAAGAAGCCATCAGGAGTAAGCAATTGTTCAGCCTGCTCGATAGCAATCTTTACCTGACGAACTGCAGGAGTGTCATTGTGTTTGATACCTTCGCGAAGGGTTGCGATATAGCCTTCAACCGCGCCATCAACTGCACGAAGACGCTTGGCAAGGTTCTCCCAGTTCTCAACAGTCTTGGTTGGCGAAAGGTCAAAGATGTCTCTAATGCCCTGAGCAGGTGAAGCAATAGGGTTTAGGTCTCTGCGCCATAAGCCGGACTCGTAAATCTCTTGGCTCAACTGCATGGTTGAAGTCATAGCCATCTTGGTTACGTTGTCGATTTCATCAGCAACTTCAGTTGCCTCAACTTTGGCTAGCATTTCCTTTTCGAGACGGTTGTATTCCGCTGCCGCCTCTGGGCTGGTATCTTCTAGTCGGTCTTCGCCAACTTTGCGACCAGCGTAGGTTGCAAAATCAGGCGAAAGTTCGATTAGCTTGTCAACCCACGTTTCAGCTAGTTGATCTAGCTTGGTTTGTTCACGTGACATTGCTGTCCTTTCAGACTAAATAAGGTAATCCAAATCTAGTCCTGTTGGACAGCGAGGTCTAATCCAGTCCTGGTCTAAATTGGGCACTCCACTGCCCGAAGCCCGGCAGGATTGTCCCTCTTAGATTGGCGGCATTCCTATTCCAGGAAGACGCTGTTTTGCTAACCTGACGCTTAGCGCTGGTTACCTGCTCGGCATGGGCAGCCTCCAAGATAGCGATAACGGCAGCCAACTCTTCGGGAGTTGGGTTTCCGCGAACCACCTTGATGGCTTGGTCCATAGGCTCTTGCATCAAAGAGGTATGTTTCCGTGTTTCTTGGGTGGGGTGGAAGCCCGCTTGGTCTTCAAGGCAGCTAGTGCTCGAATTACGCTGACTCTGGTTGCAGCTGGCTCGATGATGCCATCAAGTTCGCCACGTTCAGCAGCCAGGAATGGGCTAGCTACGTTATAGGTGTATTCAGCTGCAAGTTGGGCCCTGACTGCATTTACATCTTTACCGGACTCTTCAGCTTCTTTGATCTTGTCGCGGAACAGAATGTTCACAGCTCCCTGGCCACCCATAACGGCAATTTCAGCGGTTGGCCAAGCCAGGTTGATGTCAGCACCAAGTTGCTTAGAGCCCATAACGATGTATGCGCCCCCGTAAGCTTTGCGGGTAATAACGGTAACCAGAGGAACGGTTGCTTCCGCATAGGCATATAGCAACTTAGCTCCACGTCGAATAACTCCTGCCCACTCCTGATCTGTTCCTGGTAGGTAACCTGGTACGTCAACCAAAGTAAGAACTGGAATTGAGAAAGCGTCAGAGAATCTAACAAACCTTGCTGCTTTTTCAGCAGCATCAATGTTCAGCGTTCCGGCTAGAGCAGTTGGCTGGTTGGCAATGATGGCAACTGACTGTCCAGCAACTCTGGCAAAGCCGATGATAATGTTTGGAGCGAACAACGGTTGAACTTCCAAGAACTCACCATCATCAACAATCGCTTCGATGACTTTAGTCATTGAATACGGTTGGTTCGGTGAGTCAGGAATGATGGTATTCAATTCGCGATCTGCATCGGTGATTTCCATGGAATGGTTGGTTTCGTAAACAATTGATTCACTCAAGTTGTTCTCTGGAAGATAGCTAAGAAGTGCTTTTGCATAGTCAAGGGCATCTTCTTCATCAGAAGCTAGGTAATGAGCTACCCCTGAGGTTTGGTTGTGAGCTAGAGCTCCACCTAAGGCTTCCATCTCAACTTGTTCACCGGTCACGGTTTTGATTACATCGGGGCCGGTGACGAACATGTTTGAGGTTTTATCAACCATGATTACAAAGTCGGTTAACGCTGGGCCATAAACTGCACCACCGGCAGCTGGGCCCATGATGATAGAAATCTGGGGGATAACTCCAGAGGCCATGGTGTGACGCTTGAAGATTTCTCCATACTTACCAAGAGCAATAACACCTTCTTGGATTCGTGCACCTCCGGAATCAAGAATTCCAATTAGCGGGACTCCTGTTGCGATAGCCAGATCCATAATCTTGATGATTTTGTTTCCAGCAGCTTCACCGAGTGAACCACCGAAGATGGTGAAGTCTTGGGAGAAGAGGGCTACTTGACGGCCACCAATAGTGCCAATTCCTGTAACCACTGAGTCACCGTAAGGACGGTTCTTCTCCATACCGAAAGCAGTGGAGCGGTGTCTGACGAATTCATCCATTTCAACAAATGAACCCGCATCTAACAGCAATTCGATGCGTTCGCGAGCGGTTTTTTTGCCGCGAGCATGCTGTTTCGCGATGGCTGCTTCACCGGAGGCGTAAACAGCCTCGTGGTAACGCTTACGGAGATCTTCAATCTTGCCTGCAGTTGTTGACAGGTCTGGTTCATTCTCGTTTTTCACAGCTCTAGCTCCAATAACTTTGAAAGGCTCACTGCAACTCTATCCAAGAGGTGTCGGTTGGAGGGTCTAACCTAAAGGCTATGGAGTTATCTGCGAGTAAAGAATTTGCCAGCAAATTGGAATATCTGCCTGAAATAGGCTCAACAAACACCTATTTATTAGAAGCTGCCCAAGCTATGGCGTGGCCCGACTTCTCCGTTGTATTGACTGATAACCAGACTGCTGGTCGAGGCAGAATGGATCGAACTTGGGTGGCTCAACCCGGTAAAGCACTGGCTGTCTCAGTGTTACTTAGGCCAAGAGCTGTTTCACTAGAACAATATGGCTGGTTCCCACTGTTGGCCGGTCTTGCCATGAGAAATGCAGTTGCTAGTTTGATTGACCCTGAGCAAGTCAAACTAAAGTGGCCGAATGATGTTTTGGTCAATGGAGAAAAAATATCTGGTGTTCTATCGGAGCTTTCACCTGACGGAAAATCTGTAGTTGTCGGAGCAGGGCTGAATCTAACTCAATCAAAAGAAGAATTACCAATAGTAAATGCAACATCGCTAAAGCTTCACGGGGTCACTGGCTTTGGATTAGACGATATTTTGGTGCGCTACTTAGCTAGTTTGAAAAGGCTGTACGAAAGTTTTGTGGACTCTGAGGCTGATGCCTCTTCAAGCGGATTACTCGATGAAGTTTTAGCAGCAAGCGGAACTGTTGGTAGAGAAGTTCAGGTAATCCTTCCTGACGAAACAAGTTTTGTAGGTCACGCTGCAGGTTTGGACCCGCAGGGCAGGCTGCTAGTTGCTATGACTAATCCAACTGAGATTCGTGCCGTTGCCGCAGGAGACATTCAACACTTGCGACAATAGAGATGTGTCAACAACCTCCTTCACTGAAACTGAATATGCCGTGCTCAGAAGACACGGGTCTGTTTTAGTTTTTCCAGTTTTAGTGCTAGGTCTAATCGGAGCAGGTTTTTTCTTTATCGATCCAAAACTTTCTGAACTTTGGCAACATCAAACTCTTTTGGGGGTCTGCCTTGGTTTAGGACTGTTCTTTTGGCTATTCCCATCACTTCGATATTTCACAAATAGGTATGAGATCACGAGTAACCGGGTGGTAATTCATAAAGGTTTGAGCGGATCAAAGACTGAAGAAGTTTCCTGGGGTGAGATTACTGGTGTCAGTCTGAGCCGAGGAATGCTGAATTGGTTGAGGGGTTCAGGAAACGTGAAGATCCATAGAGAGAATGGAACAGATCTGGTGTTGAAAGAGGTCCCTAAGGCCAAGCGGCTGGTTAGAGATTTAGAGAGCTATTTAGTCCAACGCCAAGGCATGAGAAAATAACTCGTGATCAAAACAATTGGTGTTATCGGTGGCGGACAGTTAGCTCGCATGATGATTCCAGCAGCCGAATCTCTAGGCATCGAACTAAAAGTTTTAGCTGAGTCAGAAGATTCATCAGCGAAGTCATCGGCTACCATGGTTGGGGATTACAACGACCTAGCAATAGTCAGAGCCTTTGCCAAGACGGTAGATGTAATTACTTTCGATCATGAACATGTTCCTCTTCCGATCATCGAAACTTTAGAGGCTGAAGGATTCTCTTTTCAGCCAAGCAGTAATGCTCTAAAGTTTGCTCAAAACAAATTAGAGATGCGAAAGCGCTTGACTGAACTTGGACTGCCAATGCCTGCTTGGGCAAAGGTCAATACTGAAGCTGATGTTCAAGAATTCTTGGATGGGCATGGAGGTGTTGCTGTTCTAAAAACACCGACCGGAGGATACGACGGTAAAGGTGTCATGGTGGTTAGAAGTGTCGACGATGCCAAATCTTGGCTGTCACTTGGTAAACCGTTATTGATTGAAGAAAAAGTAAATTTCGTTAGAGAGCTAGCTCAGCTTTCGGCAAGAAATGTCTCTGGTGAGTGGAAGTCATGGCCGGTTGTTCAAACAGTTCAACGCGATGGAGTTTGTTCAGAAGTGTTGTCACCTGCTCCAAATGCGGATCAGATTCAGGCAGCCATGCTCGCTAAACGAATTTCTGAAGGTCTTCAAGTCACTGGGAATCTAGCCGTTGAGATGTTTGAAACTGAATCAGGTATTTTGCTGATCAATGAGTTAGCTATGCGTCCACATAATTCAGGACACTTCAGCATTGAAGGGTCAAGGACCAGCCAATTCGAACAACACCTGCGTGCTGTTGCAGATTTAGCATTAGGTGATACCACTCCAACAAAACCTTTTGCCGTAATGGTGAATTTACTCGGAGTGGACGACAACAACACTTTTGTTGAGCACTACACAGCAACTCTTGAAGAGGCTGGAGTGTATTTCCATGGATATGGAAAAACAGCTAGGAAGGGCAGAAAGATGGCTCACATCACCGTTCTGTCCGATGAGTCAATAGATAAAGCCAGAGAAATAGCGCTGGAAGCCAAGCGCTCATTGCACGCCTAACCCATTTTTCTAGGTCCCGAATCTAAAATTGCAATGTATTAATTACCTAGGAGAAGCCCATGACCCAACCATTAGTCGGCGTAGTAATGGGCTCTGATAGCGACTGGACTGTGATGAGTGATGCAGCCCAGGCCTTAAAAGAATTTGGCATTGAATACGAGGTTGAAGTTCTATCAGCCCACCGAACGCCAGAGCGCATGATGGAGTGGGGCAAAGCCGCTGCCGATCGAGGATTGAAAGTTATTATTGCTGGAGCTGGCGGAGCCGCTCATCTGCCTGGCATGATCGCATCGGTGACCACACTTCCGGTAGTTGGTGTTCCGGTCAAACTAAAGAATCTAGATGGCATGGACTCTCTGCTTTCAATAGTTCAGATGCCCGCTGGCATTCCTGTTGCAACTGTCTCCATTGATGGTGCGAGAAATGCAGGAATCTTGGCAGCTAGAATCATCGGAGCTTTCGATTCAAGAGTTGCAGAAGCACTCTCACAATTTAGTGATTCCTTGAAAGAGCAGGTTGCTCAAAAGAATAAGAATCTCAAGTCTCAAATATGAACTCAAGAGCTAACTTGACCGAAGCTTCGACTCCGTTTCGGGACATTCGGAACGCTGACTCTCGACAAATCATCAAGCGAGCTTGGTGGATTGTTTTTCTAAACTTTCTAATCCCAGGTTCAGTGCAAACCCTAACTGGGAATAGAAAAATTGGTCGGCTCGGCTTACTCTTCACTTTCGGCTTTTGGGGTTTCTTGCTGATTGCACTTTTTCTGTCACTTGTTTCAAAGGTTGCACTTTTTAGCCTTTTGATGACACCGTTCGTCGCAATACCCCTGGGAATCCTGTTCATTATTTACGCGGCACTGGTGGCTTTCTTTGGTTTAGATTCATTGCGACTTATGTCCTTGGCTATGACACACAGTAAATCAAAAACCTTAGTTGCTCTTTTGGTTTTAGTCTCAACCGGTTTTAGTGCTTTCTTCCAGGGCACTATTGGTTCAACTGCACTTAGTGCATCTGGCTTTGTTTCTTCAACTTTTGTAAATTCTGGGTCTTTAGAGCCACACAAAGGTCGATACAACATTATGGTGCTCGGGGGAGACTCCGGTTCAGATCGCTTTGGTCTAAGACCAGATAGCATCTCTGTTCTTTCGATAAGCGCAGATACCGGACAGGCAGTAAATATCGGGTTACCGAGAAACCTAACTCATATCAGATTCACTCCAGGTACTCCAATCCACAAAATTTACCCTTATGGATTTGATCACAACTGCGGTGGTGATTGTTTACTTAATGCAATTTACAAAGCCACGATTGATAATTACGCATACATCTATCCAAAAGCTCACAGCCAAGGCTCAACTTCAGGAATAGAAGCTACCAAGTCAGCGGTCCAGTGGATAACTGGGTTGAAGATTGACGCATATGTGCTAATCAACATGCGGAACTTCACCGGGCTAATTGATGCCATAGGTGGGATTGATGTAACAGTCAAGAAAGCTTTGCCAATTGGTGGTCAGCAAGACTGTATTCAGTCATATGAACCATCGGATTCGAATCGTAAGCAGCAGTATCGTGATGGCACCGCAGCAGAGGCTATGGGTTGGTACTGCCCAGATGCTATGGGTTGGATTGAAAAAGGTAAACAACACATGGATGGCAGAACTGCACTTTGGTATGCCAGAAGCAGGCATAACACCAATGACTACGATCGGATGAAGCGCCAGCGTGAGGTCGAAAACATTGTATTGAAGAAACTTGATCTTCCGACTTTGGTTCTAAAGTTCAATGCCATTGCTGGTGCAAGTTCAAAGCTAATTAGAACAGACATCCCTGCAGGTAGTGTTCCTGGCTTGATGGATCTGGCTCTCAAGGCTAAAAGCCATGGATTGCATTCAGTTGCGCTGACTAACGCAGACGACTATCGAATAAACTCGGCTAACCCCGATTACAACTACATAAGAGCAAAGATTGCCCACAATCTAAAAAAGTATCAATAGGTTTGTATTGTTTGCTTCAGTAGTTTTTTGGACTCTAAAAGTTAGTCTAAAAACATGAGAAAACTAGGTATTTTGGCCACGAGTGCCATTTTGATCATTACCCTGTCCGGTTGTTCTTTGCTTTATCCGAATTGGGGTAAACCAACCAATAACCCAACTAAGACAAACACTGACACCCCACTGCCAACCGGTAGCGATACCTCTACCCCAACCCCAGATCCCACCGATAAAGCCAATGCTGTTGTTGAGATTATTGATTCTTACGTAGACAACTCAAATGGAATTCTCCAAGTGATTGCACAGGTTACTAACTTCAGTGAAGATGGTGGCAATTGCACTTTGACTTTCTCCGGTGGTGGTAAAACTGTCACAGCGACGGTTACAGCCGAATCTAATGCCGCAAATACTCAATGCCACCCGCTAGAGATTCCGCTGGGTGAGCTACCCAAAGGTTCAGGTTCATTCACTGTCACTTATGACTCGGCCAGCAAGCATGGTGTTTCATCAGCAACAGGGGTAACTATTTAGTGAGAAAGACCAAGTTCAGTCGATTTCTAGCCGTAACGCTCTCCGCGTTACTGGCTCTAATTGGGCTGAGCGCGGTTGAACCAGCCAAAGCCCTCGATGGCAGCAATTTTGATCCGGGTTTGATTATTAGCGACAGTGTGTTTTATGACTTTGGCACCATGACAGTCGATGATATTCAAAGATTTTTAGAATCACAGGTTCCAGTTTGCAAGTCTGGAAGCAGTGGCATGCCTTGTTTGAGGAATTACAAAGCGGATACGCCGGAAAAGCAAGCTGATCCGGGTAAGTGTGCTTACATGCCGGCAAAGAGCAATATTTCCGCAGCCCAAATGATTTATGACATTGCCAGAGCCTGTGGCATCAACCCGAGGGTTCTGCTGGTAACTCTACAAAAAGAGCAAGGTTTGGTGCAGGCAACAATTCCTTCCCCTTACATGTATCGAGCTGCCATGGGCTATGGCTGCCCTGATAGCGATCCAGGTATATGCGGAAAAGTTTGGGTTGGGCTGTTCAATCAGCTTTACAAAGCTGCCGGTCAATTCCAGTGGTATGGAGATCCAAATGGTTCATTCACATACCTTCGACCAGGCAGAACGATTTCAATTGATTACAACGAGGTAGCTAGTAAAAACTGTGGAAAAAGGACTTTTCTTTTGAAGAGCCAAGCAACGGCAAATCTCTACTACTACACTCCATACACACCAAACGATGCGGCACTTAACAACCTTCGAGGCTCTGGGGATAGGTGCTCTGCTTACGGAAATAGAAACTTTTGGCGGTTTTATTGGGACTGGTTTGGAAGCCCTATCGGTGGTGGTTTCTTACTCAAGAGCGCAACCAGTGACCCCTACTTTATTTCCAACGACGTTAAGTATCCGTTATCGGATCCGAATATGGTTCAAGACCTAGCTCCACTTGGTCCGCTGGGTGAAATTTCTCAAGACTATTTAGATTCCTTTCCCACTGGAATTCCACTGACTCGTCTGGTGAAGACCCCTGCAGTAAATGGAGTTAGCGTTTACTTCTTTGTTAGCGGAGGGCAAAAGTTTTTGCTGTCCAACTGCGATCAAGCCACCAACATGGGATTGGATTGCTCTAAAGCAGTTGAGCTAACTAGAGTCCAGTTGGATGCGCTAAAGACGGGAATGTTTCGACCTGACATTCTCAACGTTGTAAAGACAGTTGCGGTAGCGCCAGCCAAACCTTCATACTTCATGATCACTGCTACTGATAAATATCCATTGGATTGCACTAAAGCTTTGAACCTGGGATTGGATTGCTCTAAAGCAGTGGAGTGGACGCAGGACCAGCTGGGAGCTCTGACTACGATTCGGTTGCCGCTGACCGAGCTCGGCATTTCATCGATGATTACTAATGCGGATGGTTCTCGAGTTCTAATTCAAAACGGACAAAAACGCGAAGTATTAGATGACGCCTCGCTCGCTGAAGCTGGAATACAACCAATGGCTCCATCACCTTTGCAGCTAAAAGATTATGGTTATCTGCCTTGGGGCCCTCCGGTGGCTTTAGACGGAAGCCTATTTAATAATCGGACAACTAACCGCGAAGGGGTAATAGTTTCAGGTGCGTTCTATGACATTGACCCAGCAACAAGAACTGATTTAGATTTCACTAAATGGTTTAAGCAGACTTCTGGAACTTTGGGTGTAGACGGACTAAGTGGAATTTCCAATACCGGGATAATCAAGAGTTTGGTCACAGATGATGACGAGAAAACATGGCTGCTCACCGAACAGGGCAAGCTCGCGGTGACCGACACAGCTAATTGGACCAAACAAACAGTGCCGCTTCCAAATGAGGTGCTGAATTTCATTCCCACTGTTGCGGGAGTATCACTGACGGGTTTTGATTACGTCAAACCTTCAAATGAGAAAACTATTTACCTGTTAAAAAACAACATTGTTCGATCAACATTCAATTCTGCTGACCGCTCGGTGCTGGGTAACGGTATGGCCAGTCAGGCGGTAATTAGTTTGAGCCCTTCCGGTTTCGCTCTGATCCCAAAGGGCGTTATGGTGTTCCCAACTGGTTTGGTGACTAAGAACCGAAGCACCGGCGTGATTGGGATTGTTGATGGAGAAAATCGTTTAGTTACCATCGGCACCAATTCGGCCAAGCTTCCCTGGCCGGAACCCAGACCGCTAACCAAATTGCAGCTGATTGGGTATCAGAACCAAGAACAACTCAATTCATACAAGATTTCTTGTGCCGGTCAGATTTATCTGGTGGCCAATGACCTGGTCTATGAAACTCAATTGTCTGTGGCTAAAGATTTTCCTGGACGCGCCACAGTTTTAAGTGATGCCACCTGTTCACTGATCACTATTACAGATCAAAGTTTTGGTCACTATGTGGGTGTCCGAATAAAAGACCAGAAGACAGGTAAGACCAGATTCCAGGCTTATAAGATTTCTAAATCAAAAGCCTTACCTTTCAAGACCCTCGCTGATTACAAGAAAGATAACGTCTCTGAACCACCTTTGATTTGGGTTGACCAGAGTTTTATTGACAATTTATCTATCGGTGATCAGATTGATTTGGGTGGTGGGGTTAAGCCAACTCCTTCACCAAAGCCAACTCCGAACCCGAAGACATACACGATTGTCTTCGGCGATTCCCTGAGTGCGATTGCAGCAAAATTTGGGACGACAGTTGCCGCGCTGATGAATCTAAATGGGATCGTGAATGCTGACCGGATTCGAATAGGACAAGTACTCAAGTTACCTTGATTTAGCCTTGCGCAGCCTCAATTTTTCCAGCTGATTCATTTTTGTAGTATTGAGTTTTTCTTCTAACAGATCTTCGGGGTCATAGCTTTTTACCGCAAATAAAATCAGCATGAACATGGCGGACTGGATGAGCAATCTTGATTCAGTTATCCCTCTGACTAACTGAGTAATCAATAGCAATAGCGGCCACAGGTAAAGTGCGTTGCTGTGGTGAACTCCAAGTCGCCAGGTTTTGATGAAAGTTCGAACAATCAAGATAAGAAACAAACCGAGTCCAACTAGTCCAAGCTGGAGCCAGAGATCCAGGTAGGTATTGTGGGCTTGAAAGTATCTTGTCCCGTTAATGACGATCAGATTCCCAAAAGGTTTGGTATTCGGATCCCATACTCCAGAAAAACCCCAACCTTCCAACGGACGTTGGGAAATAAAAGTAAAGACTTTTCGCCAGATATAGCTTCGGTGGGTCATGTCCGGGCTCTTTCCAAGAAACTCGAAAACTGAACCGCGAAACACCAGAACTAAGAAACCTGCTATCCCTGCAACAGTCCAAGCAGCTCGGTAGTAAATATGTCTGGTTTGTCGATCTTTGCCTTCGGCGAGCAGGGAAACTATAGCTGCCAACACCACTGCAACTGTTGCAAAAATCATTCCTGCTGACTTAGTACCTGCAAAGATGGCGAGCGAAGCACTTAGCGAGATTAATGAAAGCATTCGCCGCGGTCTTTGAATAACAATTTCAATAGCAAAAGTAATCACACCGATGACAGCCCAGGCAGCGGTGTAATTGGCATTTCCCAATATCCCAACAGCTCGACCACCATCGAATAAATGGGAGTGGCTGTTCAACGCTTGGTGAAGTTCTGGCATTGACGCTGGCAAAAAGTTACCTATATACTCTTTAGCCACCGAAGCAGCAAGGTCTATCAAGATCGAACTGAAGATGATAACCCTAAGTGCTGTCGAAAAGATTTCTATAATTTGTCGCCAGCTAAATGAGGCAACAAAGAATAAGGCAAGTGTGGTCACCCCGACTTGTATTGCAAAACTGATCGCTGTGGTTGACGGGTAGGCAGACCAAGCTGCACCGCCAATCATCAGAGCCAGCAACAAAATAAGTTCTATTGGTATCTGCTTGAAAACTCTCTTCCAGTCTGTTTGGAACAGCAGGTAGCCAGCCGAGATTACCGTAAGTAGCGCTAAGGCCAGCCACGCAATCCAGCTTGGAGTTAGACTCACAAAGTTATTGGCGAATAGGTAGTCTCCGAGAATTAGGGTAAGCAGCGCCATGTAACCAGTTATTTTGGTCAGGACCTGCTGAGTTTTTTCCCTATTTTTCATTAGTTTTTCAAGTCTAGACAAAACTCTGCCATCCGGTAGAGGTGATTACTAGGCTAGTAAGGTGCTAGTAAAGCTAACCAACCAAGCCCTTGATTACTCCTGGGGATCCAAGTCCCTGATTAGTGATTATTTTGGAGTTCCAGCAACGGGTCAGCCCATGGCAGAGATTTGGTTTGGCACTCATGATGGTTCACCGACCAAGGTAGAAGCGAATGAAGGTTCGCTTTACGAACTAATCGGTAAACGACTTCCATTTCTTCTGAAGATTTTAGCTGCCGAAGCACCGCTTTCCATTCAAGCTCATCCCAATCCAGAACAGGCCAAACTAGGTTTTGCCTTAGAAGAGCAAGCTGGTATTCCGCTTACCGCTGGCCATCGAAACTATAAGGATGATCGAGCTAAACCGGAAATGATAGTTGCTCTGAGCCCTAGTTTCGAAGCACTGGTGGGTTTTAGTGACCCCAGAATTATTACTGAAAAAATTGAAGAGTTAATTGACTTGGGTCCGAGTCAGCATACCGAGGAAGTGCTAAATCGTTGGCTTCAGTGGCTGAGCGAGGAACAAGGAATTCGCCGGGTATTCCTTGACAGCATGCGATCTCCCGAAATCTCCGAAGCCTTTATTGCAGAATTTGTTGATTTGGCTACCCAGTCGCCTAATCTGGTCGACTTAGTTTCCCACCTGGCCAATCATCACGGTCACGACCGAGGTATTGCCTCCGCACTTGTTCTTAATCATCAGATTATTTCCCGCGGGGAAGCCATCTTTGTTCCGGCAGGTATGCCACATGCCTATCTCTCTGGACTCGGCGTAGAGGTGATGTTAGCCAGCGACAATGTTTTGCGGGGCGGTTTAACCCCTAAACACATCGATGTCGATGAGTTGGAAAGAGTCTTGGTGTTTGAGGACACTTCAGTCCAACTTTGCCAAACGAGGGAATTAGCTAAAGGATTGGAGCAGTTTGCCATCCCAACAGCGGAGTTCACTTTTTATCGAGCAGTGGTTAGTTCAACTAACCTACTGATTGATTTGAATTTACCTGGCGATGCCATTGTGCTCTGTGTTGGTGGTTCAATCGCAATTTCAACTAGCCAAGCAGAACGAGAAGTAATAAACCTGGGTGAGGCCGTCTACCTGTCTGCGGATGCCAAAACTTTTAGTTTGACCGGTTCCGGTGAGGCGTATCTGGCAATTAGTTCAAACTAGCTCGGTGCGCGCTAGCAATAATTTCTTTCAAATCGTATTTGCTTCGCCAGCCAAGTTCTTGGTTGATTCTGTCTACTTTGGCTGAAAGGGCAGCTGGGTCGCCTGGTCTGCGGTCTGTCAATTCAAATAGAACTTCTTGGTTCATAACTTCGCTCAGAGTTTGAATTACCTGGAGAACTGAAGATCCACTGCCCGTTCCAACATTGAAGACATAGTGGTTTCTGCTATCCGAATCCAAGTAATCCAATGAGGCGATGTGAGCATCGGCAAGATCAGCGACATGGATGTAATCTCTGACGCAACTTCCATCAACGGTTGGCCAGTCGCTGCCAAAGACTTGAACAGGTTTATTTTCCCTCACTGCGTTCAAGGCAATCGGAATGAGGTTTGCTACCGAAGAATCACCGAGATCATCAAAGCCAGCGCCAGCAACATTGAAGTATCGAAGGGCGACTGCTCGCAGGCCCCAGTCTTTTGTGGCATTTAGGATTAGTTCTTCACCCATCAGTTTGGTTTGACCATATGGGTTGATTGGTTCGCAAGGATAATCCTCATCGACTGAGGGGACCTCGGGAGATCCATAAACAGCGGCACTGGATGAGAAAACCATCCTGGTTACTTCTGCTTGTTTCATTGCTGATAGCAGGTTAATCACTGAACCAACATTTTGCTCTTGGTAATAGTCAGGTCTGGCCACCGATTCGGCAACACTTTTTCTCGCTGCTAAGTGGATAACTCCGTCAATTTCATGATCCTGAAAAATCTCTACAAGCTCTGCCATTGCCTCGGGGGAGGCTAGATCTAGTTCAATTAGTTTGGTCTCACCGATACGACTATTAAGTCCGAAGCTTAGATCATCCACAATGACTGCCTGGTGTCCAGAGGCTTGGAGGGCCCTAACAATGTGAGACCCGATATAGCCGGCTCCACCGGTCACGAGAATCTTCATATCATCTAAGAGTACTGCTGATTTATTAGGTGAAAACAGGAGTTTTGGCCCAAAAACGCATATTAAACCTTGATAACACTTTGGATTATTGGGCTTGTCAACTTGACATGACGGGTCTCACATTGGTGTAATTACAACAGTGCAATCCGCTATTGGTTTCTTGCGGTTTTCGAGAGGAATAATTTAATGAGTCTGAACGACGATGATCGTCCGAAAGCGGCCGACGACTGGTTTATTGACCCAATCATCAAGCGTCTTATCGGAGTGGACCCGAATTCAGACACCAACCCTCTAGCCTGGCAACGAGATGCAATCTGTTCGCAAACGGACCCTGAGGCCTTCTTTCCCGAAAAAGGAGGTTCTACCAGAGATGCTAAAAAGATTTGCAATGGTTGTGATGTTCGCCAGCAGTGCTTGGATTACGCTCTAGCCAACGACGAACGCTTTGGCATCTGGGGTGGCCTAAGCGAGCGCGAACGTCGCAAGCTAAAGCGTCGCGCTTAGTCTCGAGTAAGGCCACAGCATGAGTTTGCGTGTGGTGACGGTCGTAATCTCTAACGACCAACCCAATTTTCTAAATAGCTGCCTTCGAGCAGTTGAAAAGCAAACATTTCAATCTGATCGAGTTTTAGTTGTTGATACTTCCGATGATGATGAAGTAAAAAAAGTTCTCGAAGATTTTACAAAACGATCCTCAAAGCATGCAGTTGTATTTATTGATGAGCAGGCGAATTTTGCCGAATTAGCCGCAACCGGTATCAAACAAGTTTTGACCGGCTATGAAAACATCGATGAGATTGCTATCTGGTTACTGCATGACGATAGCATTCCAGAAGCTCACGCTTTAGCCGAACTTGCTCGAACTCTAGAGTTGTCACCTTTAGTCGGAATAGCAGCGTCAAAGCAAGTTGCCGTTGATAATGCAAAATTGATAGTTCAACAGGGCCTGACTTTGACCAAGAGCTATCGACCATTCTCGCTAGTCAATGACGAATTCGATCAAAAGCAACACGACTCAATGAGTGACGTTTTGGCAGTCAGCACAAACTCCATGTTGGTCAGAGCCAACCTCTGGGCAGACCTAGGGGGTTTCTCGTTAGCTGCACCTTATTTAGCTCAAGACATTGAGTTTGGAATTCGGGCTCATCATGCTGGCTATCGAGTAGTGGTGGTTCCAACTTCCAGGGTGGCTCACGCAGAACTTTCAATTCACAACAAAAGATCTCGCCGTTGGCTCAAAGGGTCGAGCAAACTTGCTTTGGCGAGGGCCACAAATCACCTGAGAATTTCACAACTGCCAATAGTGTTTGCCTTTTTGTATTGGCTCAGTCTGCCGCTCTACTCGGTGTTTCAGGTTTTTTGGTTGATGTTGGTCAAACGGCCGGATCGAATCTGGTTGTCGTTGCGGGCTAACTTCTGGGCGTTTTTTACTTTTAGGGCGCGAGTTCGAGATCGCCATGGTTTTTCTGCCAAAACGCTGGGTGCGCTATTTGCCAGTGCCGAGGCGGTTAGGACCAGATCCAGACTCGCTTTAGAACTTGCCGAGCAGAAGAGCAATCTAACAAGTTTTGATTCCGCTGCCGATAGCAAATCGGTTTTGAGCTTCGCTTCCGGTGGTGGGCTGTGGGTAATGCTCGGGTTGGTCGCTATTTCAATCAATTACTTTCCAATTGGGCAGGCCGTTATCGGTGGATTCACATTGCCGCTTAGTGACAGCTGGTTGCAACTTTTTGCTAACACCGGAGCTAGTTACCAACACATTGGTCTAGGACTGGCAGCTCCTAGCGATCCGTTTAACTGGGTGCTACTGATAATTGGTTCGCTAACTTTCTGGTCGCCAAACCTAGCGCTTTCTTATCTGCTGCTGTTAGCTAAGGCAATTGCTTTCTTCGGTGCTTGGCGAGCCATTTCCCTGGCAACCCAGAGAAATTCATTAAGAATTGTTTTGGCTCTGCTCTATGTCTTTTGGCCTTCCTTCAATCTTGCTCAAAGCCAAGGAAATTATCCGGCAGTAGTTTTCTTCATAGTTTTACCCTGGCTCTTGTTCTGCCTGAGTAGATCAACTCGAGTTGGAATTAGCTCATCAGTTCGATCCACTGAACAGGGCTGGTCCTGGATTGCCGCTGCCGCAATTCTGCTAATGGTCGCCACAGCGGCAGCGCCAAATTCGTTGCTGGTCCTGCTCGTGATTTTTGTTTGTTTCTTATTCTTTATGAGAAAGCGTTTGGTGACAGCGCTCCTTGTTGGACTGCCGACACTGGTTATCTGCACGCCATATTTCTTATTCCACGTTTTGACGCTTAGAAACCCACTTGGAGTTCTTGCTGACCCAACGATTAGTTTTTCAACTGGTCAGCCGGATTTTGTGACATCAATACTGGGTCAAGATAAATCGCTCGGCTGGTTTGTTTTAGGTTTTATTGGTTTGGCTTTATTGAGTTTGCTTTCGAGACAGAGTCCTATATTTGGTCTCTGGCTTTTAGCGTTAGTTGCAGCGGCAAACATCCTGCTGGTGTCCAACCTGAAATTTACTTCTGGTGGTATCGGTTCAATTTTCCTGAAGCAAGCTGATTGGGTCTATGACAGCCCGGCACCAAGTGCCATGATGGTTAGTCTTTGCCTATTGCTGGCTATTGCCATTTGGCTAGATGCACTTCTTAGGGTTGGCTTCAGAAGAATTTGGCTCACGACTATTTTTGTGGCAGTGGTTTGCCCGCTGATTTATGGCTTTGCCTCACAACCTACACTGATTAGTTTTGGTGAAAGTAGGAACCTGCCAGCAATCTTCACCGCTAGCGCCCAATCTGATCATCAGTATCGAATGTTGGTAATAAGTTCCTCAGATAACGGGGACAGTCAGTCGTTTAGGGCTGAAATCATAAATCCAACTGGGATTAAGTTAGACAAGATTTCTACCGCCTATCGGCTAAGCCCAGCAAATACCTCTGCTGACTATCCTGGCAAGCAGGAGTTAGCAACCTTGGTAGCCAACCTAGTTTCGGCAAACGGCAAGTCCTTGGCCAAATCACTGGAGCAGTCCGAGATTGGCTATGTATTGGTTCCAAAATCCAGTGCTAACGGGGAAATCCAGATTGCCCTGAATACCGCAGCCGAACTAGATCAGGTCGGCATCACCGAATTTGGGCAATTATGGCGAGTTAAGTTAGCCAACGAAGCTACCTCGGCTGGAGGGGATCTTTGGTCGGTTACCAAGGGAATTCAATCCGCGGTTCTAGTCGGATTTATCCTGCTTGCTCTTCCAACGGCAAGAGGAAGAAAGCAGCGGGTCAGCAATGAGCTTGCCGAACCGGAGCCGGAGCAATGATGGTTATTCGTTTTGCCAGGTTGTTGCTGGTAGCCCTGATCGGAACCGGGCTAGTTTTTGCGACAAACCTGATGCCCACTTTCCAGACAACCGGGGCATCGAGTTCAACTTACCAAGTTAGTGCTAAAGATCTGCAGTTGAATTGCAATGGACCTGCCCTGCTAGCCGGTGGAAAGAATGGCACTTCTGTAACTGGCTTTGGAAGAAGTGGTAAAGCCACAGCATCAATTTCTTATTCAGGCGCTAACAATACAACTTTGAGTTTGTTTGGCCTGCGGCAGGTGACGGGTTTTGCAAACCGTCAGGATCTTGATTCGGGAATCCGGAACAGCCAAACCCTGCGGGTAAAAGATCAAACCGGAAAGACAGCACAAGGCTCGACCCTGCTGACTGCTAACCAGATTCAGTTGAGCACTGTGAAGCAAATACGCGGCTTACTGGCTGCTCCGTGTCTGAGACCGCAGAGTGAATTCTGGCTAGTTGGCGGTTCAACCAAGGTTGGCAGGGAAGCCTTGCTGATTTTGAATAACGCATCATTGGTTGATGCCACAGTTGATCTAGAGATATTTACCGAGAATGGAAATTCTCATTCAGCTGGCCTAACCGGGATTTCAGTGCCAAAGGGCAAAACCACGGTTCTGCCTTTAGCCAGCTTTGTCTTGAACTCCGAATCTATTGCCGTCCATGTTCAAAGCCAAGGGGGATCAATAACTGCATTCATCCAGCAGAAAGCCGTTCGCGGGCTTTCGGCAAGTGGTGCAGATTACATTTCACCGAGCGAAACTCTGGCAACAGAAAATTATTTCCCAGGAATTCTAGTCCGAGGAAGTCTAGCCTCGGCCAAACTTAGAAAAAAGGGACCCCGTTATGCTGATGTGCAAAACCTGTTGAGGGTTTATGTGCCAGGTGGGGCAGATGCCAAAATAACTTTGCAGATTCTAGGAACAACACCGGAGACCTTTGGCACTGTATTGCAACTTGTTGCTCCAGCTGGAAAAGTTTCAGATTTCAATGTCAATGGACTTCACGATGGCGATTACTTTGGAGTACTTCAGTCCGATGTTCCAGTGCGGTCAGCTATCCGTCTGGTGCGCAGCTCGGTGCTGAGTGATTCCTATACCGACTTTGCTTGGATCAACGCTGCAGCTGAATTTACTGATACCAGATTCATCGCAGTTCCCAAAGCTGGCATTTCCAAGCTGTCCTTAGTAAACGCCAGTAATAAACCGACTTCGGTTAGTTTGACAATTGGATCAGCAACTGTAATTCGCAGGGTCAATGCCTTATCCGAGGAAGTAGTTAGGGCTGCCCCAGGCATTGCAATAGGAATAACTCCAAGCGATTCCCCAATCAGAGCAAATTTGATTATTGACGTTCAGGGCAGGGTTTCAGCGATTCCTGTTTTGGATGAAAAGAATATCAGTGGTCAAGTAAAAATTAGTGTTCACTAATCTTCGTCATCACCGAAAATTAGTTCCCAAGGTTCCTTGCCGATTAATGCAGCAGCTGCTTCAAAGACATGGTGCTCGATGCGCACCCTCTCCTCAACTACTGAGCCAACCTGGTCCAGTCGGGTGATCGGGAGTCGATATAAAACAACAGTCATGCTTTCTGGCCGAGTTGCCCACCTTTTGACATAGGTTGAGTTAACTCCAAGGATTGGGGCATCCAAAATTAAATACTTTAGTTTCCCAAGCTCTTCAGGCCACCTGTCTTTGATGTATTCGACTGTAGATTCAACGATCACCCTGAACTGGTCTTGGCTTGAGCCACCTGTCCTATACAGCGCTCCGGTCAAGGAGTGCCTCACCCCTCGGCCATGCCGATCTCTGGAGCGTTTGGCGGTCATGCTTCATTGTATTCTTGAACTTTGAGGGAAGGCGCACGATGACCGTTAATTGGGATGCGATAGTAAAAACCTACGATGTTAGAGGACTAGTCGGCATCGACCTAACTGAGGAAGTTGTTGAAGCTCTAGCTGCTGGTTTTGTTGATGAGTTGGAACTCACCGGTAAGTCGGTGGTCGTTGGGCATGACATGCGTGATTCTTCTCCGATTTTTGCCGACGCTTTTGCCAGGGGAGCAACAAAACGAGGTGCAGATGTAATCTCTATCGGATTATGCTCCACCGACGAGTCATACTTTGCTTCGGGTCACCTAAATCTCCCAGCAGCCATGTTCACTGCAAGCCATAATCCAGCAAGCTATAACGGCATTAAGTTTTCTAGAGCCGGCGCGCGAGGTATTTCTCTAGACACTGGACTAGCTGCAATTAGGGATCGCGCCAAAGTTTACCTTGCTGAAGGTGTATCAGCTTTGGAGCACCAAGGGAAAGTTTCCAAGCAAGACGTATTAGCGGATTACGCTGCCTACCTAAGAGAATTGGTGGACCTACGTCAAGTCAAGCCAATGAAGGTAGTAGTTGACGCAGCCAACGGCATGGGAGGTCTTACTGTTCCAGCCGTATTAGGAACTGCTGCTGGTTTAGCTCAATTACCTATTGAAATTGTTGATATGTATTTCGAGTTGGATGGCACTTTTCCAAATCACGAAGCTAATCCATTAGAGCCAAGCAATCTGGTGGATTTACAAAAAGCTGTATTGTTACACAACGCAGATTTGGGTTTAGCCTTTGACGGCGATGCAGATCGTTGTTTTGTGATTGATGAAAAGGGGCAACCAGTAACACCTAGTGCTGTTGCCGCTATGGTAGCTCGTCGTGAAATAGCCAGGGTTAGATCTCTTGACTCGTCTGCAGATATCACTGTGCTTTATAACCTAATCACTTCAAAGATTGTTGCTGAAGTTATCGAAGCTGATGGCGCAAAGGGTGAACGAACAAAAGTGGGTCACTCGCTTATCAAAGACCGTATGGCTGAAACCAATGCCATCTTTGGTGGAGAGCACTCAGCTCACTATTACTTCAGAGATTTCTGGGGTGCTGACAATGGCATGCTAGCGGCCATGCATGTCTTGGCTCAGTTAGGTCAACAGACACTACCGCTTTCAGAAATGGCTAAACAATACAACCCATACTTCCTATCGGGGGAGATCAACTCCACGGTGACTGATGTTCCGGCAGCGAAGGACAGGGTTCAGGCTGCTTTCGCAGATAGAGCCAACTTTGACAATTTCGACGGCATTACAGTAACCGGTTTAGATCAAGACAACTGGTGGTGGTTCAATGTGCGGGCCTCAAACACCGAGCCGTTACTTCGTTTGAACGTGGAAGCCAAGGATTCTGCTGTGATGGAAGCCATTCGAGATGAAGTTTTAGCCCTAATCCGAAAGTAACTTTTTGGTATCTTTTGCAGTTAACTTAGCCCGATAATAGATACCATGACTGCTCCAACCAGAACTGGCTTCGAATACAAAGTTGCCGATATCTCGCTAGCCGACTACGGCAGACACCAGATGAGATTGGCCGAGAACGAAATGCCAGGTCTGATGGCCCTTCGTGAGGAGTTTGGCCCAAGCCAACCGCTGCGTGGAGCAAGAATCGCTGGATCACTTCATATGACTATCCAGACTGCAGTATTAATTGAGACGCTGGTAGCCCTAGGCGCTAAAGTTCGTTGGGCATCATGCAATATTTTCTCCACCCAAGACGAGGCAGCTGCCGCGGTTGCGGTTGGACCGAATGGAAGTATTCAACTTCCCGCCGGTGTTCCGGTCTTTGCTTGGAAAGGCGAAAGCCTAGAAGAGTATTGGTGGTGCACCGAACGTATTTTTGACTGGACGGCGGAAGCTTTAGCTGAGGGTGCCGAATACACCGGACCAAACATGATTCTTGATGACGGTGGCGATGCGACTCTGCTAGTTCATAAGGGTTACGAGTTTGAACAAGCGGGATCTGTGCCACCAGCTGGTGTTGAAGACAACGAAGAATATCGAGTAATTCTAGAATTGCTGCGCCAAGAGTTTGTTAAAAATCCAACCCGGTTTAGCAAGCTGGTTGGTGACATCTATGGTGTTACTGAAGAAACCACAACGGGGGTTAAGCGTCTATACGAAATGTTCAAGCGTGGAGCGCTGTTATTTCCTGGCATCAACGTAAATGACTCGGTGACTAAATCAAAGTTTGACAACAAGTATGGAATTAGACATTCACTGCCAGACGGTTTAAATAGAGCGACCGACATTCTTATCGGCGGTAAAACAGTTTTCGTTGCTGGTTACGGCGATGTCGGTAAGGGTGCTGCCGAGGCTATGCGTGGTCAGGGGGCAAGAGTGATTATCGGTGAAGTTGATCCGATTTGTGCTCTGCAGGCAGCTATGGATGGATTCCAGGTAACTACCTTAGATAAGGTAGTTGGCTCAGTTGATTTTGTTATCACTGGAACAGGTAATGCCAGAATCGTTACAGCCGATCACCTAATGCAGATGAAGCATCTTGCCGTGGTAGCCAACATCGGTCATTTCGATAATGAGATTGACATGGATGGTATCAGTAGGATTCCAGGGGCCAAGAAACTAGAGGTCAAGCCTCAGGTTCACGAATGGCAGTTACCTAACGGCAATTCGGTACTCATCCTCTCTGAAGGCAGACTGATGAACCTGGGTAATGCCACCGGTCACCCAAGTTTTGTAATGAGCACCTCGTTCAGCAACCAGGTTCTAGCCCAGATTGAGCTGTTTACCAAGCGTGATGAATATCCTATAGGGGTCTATATTCTGCCCAAACATCTGGATGAAAAAGTTGCAAGATTGCACTTGGCGGCTTTAGGTGTTGAATTAACTGACTTATCCAAAGACCAAAGTAGGTACATTGGGGTAGACCCAAATGGCCCGTTCAAACCAGATCACTACAGATATTAGGAGGTGACAAACATGGCAAAAATCTTGATAGTTGAAGATGACGAAGCAATGCGCGAAGTCCTTGAGCTGGGCCTTATGGCTAAGGGCTTTGAGGTTTGCTCGGTCTCCAATGGACTTCAAGCGATTCCTGCCATGGAGCAGCATCGACCAGATTTGATTCTTTTGGACCTACAGCTACCGGGTAAAAATGGAATTCAGATTTGCACAGAAATCAGAAAATTCTCAGTTATTCCAATCATCATGCTTACCGCTCGAACCGATGATTCAGACATGATCCGAGGGCTTGAAGCTGGAGCTGATGACTATGTCACCAAGCCATACAAAACCGAAGTTTTAGTTTCCAGAATTAATGCAAGACTCAGAACCTTGAAGGGTAAACCTTCAGAACACTTAGTCGTCAAAATTGGGCCGGTTGAGCTGGACACGCTAAGTCATGAGGTGCGCAAAGGTGAGAAGAAAATTTCCCTGACCCCACTTGAATTCAAATTACTTCAAACTTTAGCTTCACATCCAAATGAGGTGTTCAGCAGAGAACAGCTCTTGGAGCAAGTTTGGGAATATACATATAAAGCCGACACCCGTTTGGTAAACGTTCACGTTCAGCGCTTACGGTCAAAGATTGAAGACGATCAAGAGAATCCAAAGTTGGTGCTCACCGTTCGCGGTTGGGGATACAAGGCTGGTCCAGAGTAAATGTTTTTAGGCCGCATGGTCAGAGCGGCTCTAGGCCTATTCCGGTCTTCGCTGCAAATCCGAGCTTTGGTTTATACCGTGGCTCTTTCTGGCACGGCACTGATTGTTCTCGGTGGCGTGCTCAGTGTAACCATTGGAAATGGACTTTTTGCAACTAGAGGTTCACACGCTCTGATTGAGAGCAAGAGAGCAAACTATGCGGTCACCAGACTCTTTCAAGACGTCACCGGAGACAGTACCTGGGCAATTAATCAAGTTGCCGCACAAGTAGTTCCAGAGCTTGAATCGGTTGGGGTTTCGCAAACCCGTAAGGTTGTCTTTCTCAACGTGAGCCAAAAACCCAATGGCAAACAAATCGCCAGCAGCACTTCAAAGGGTGTTGATGAGACCCTGATTTCTAAAGAGTTTCGAGCCAGAGTTGAATCTGTTCAAACCATCGAATCCCAAACCATTCAAGTAAATTTCGATAACCAATCGGTTCCAGCTATTCTCACCGGTCAAGTTATCGTGCTGCCTGGCGGGCATAGGTTTGAACTTTATTTGATTTATGACATGCTGTCCGAACAAGAAACTCTAGGTTTTGTTCAAAGGACGCTGGTGCTCGGTGGCACCATTACTCTTTTCATCATTGGTATCTTCTCCTTCCTGGTCACCAGCTGGCTGGTAAAACCGGTGCAGAATGCTGCCGAGGCTTCAGAACTTATGGCGGAGGGTGATCTTTCCAAACGCCTAGAGGTAAAAGGTTCCGACGTGGTGGCTGTTTTGGCAACCTCGTTCAACCGGATGGCAGATAGCTTGCAGGAAAAAATTGGAGCATTGAATCAACTTTCCAGCATGCAGCAAAGATTTGTCTCCGATGTTTCGCACGAGTTGAGAACTCCGCTAACCACTATGAGATTGTCTTCAGATTTGCTCTATGAGAGTAAAGATAGGTATCCGGATGATGCAAAGCGTGCCGCTGAGATCTTGCATGATCAGATTGACCGTTTCGATCGGTTGCTCGCTGATCTACTTGAAATATCCAGGTACGATGCCTCCGGAATTACCCCACACTTTGAAATTCAGGACATGAACGGCATTGTCGGTTCGGCCCTGGATGCTATTCAGCAATTCGCCAACAGTAAAGCAGTTTATTTGCAGGTGGATGTTCCACCAGGTCCGGTGAATGTAGAGGTTGATTCTAGGAGAATTGATCGCATCCTCAACAACCTGCTCACCAACGCCATCGAACACAGTGAAGGAAAGCCGGTCAAGGTTAGCGTTGCAGAAAATGAGTCTGCCGTTGCAGTTACAGTGACGGATAATGGCATTGGTATGACCGAGCCGGAACTCAATCAAGTTTTTGATAGATTTTGGCGAGCTGACCCGTCAAGAAAACGCACCACCGGTGGAACTGGTCTAGGTCTAGCGATTTCACTTGAAGATGCCATCGCGCATAACGGTAGGTTAGAGGTCACCGCTGAATATGGAGTTGGCTCTTGCTTTAGATTGACCTTGCCGAAGACCCAAGAAATTAGTGAGTTTGAATCACCGATTGCTTTAGTTGTTGAAAAACTAAATTCATAAACAACTTTCCCTTCAATTCAAGAATTGACTTAATTGTTGGTTGATGATTTTTGCATGCTTCTAGATATTCTTTTGCCCTCGCCTTGCTTACTTTGTTCAAAAATCGGAAAGCCAATATGTTTTAGTTGCATTACTAAACTCCAGTTGAAAGGCACCCATGTAAAACTTGAGCCGCTAACTGGTTTGGCTTTTAGCGAATACAGTGATGAGACAGCTTTGATTGTAAATTCCATCAAGGAAAAGGGATTTACTGCAGCGCTAGATAGCTTGGCAAAAGCGATGCTTGAAAGCTGGCCAGAGCAGTGGGCTGTCGCCAATTTGGTTCCTATCCCTTCATCGCCAGAGAACCAGAGAAAACGTGGCTTCAGTCACACCTTGCTTTGGGCTAGAGCTTTGGCGAAAAACTCAAGGGGGTTGAAAGTGACTCCAATTTTGGTTTCAACTAAATCCAGGAAAGACCAGGCCCAACTAAACCCAGATCAACGGCTTACCAACATGGCTCAGGCCTTCACTGTCAAAGGGCAGATCAAAGCTGGGCCAATATTGCTCCTGGATGATGTTCTAACCACTGGAGCGACCCTAGGTGCTGCAGAAACTGCTTTGGCGGGTGCTGGTCTAAAAGGGGCTAGTTTCTGTGTATTTACTAGGGTTAAGCCCCGAAATACCCTATAAACAAGCCTTTCTTGAGCTTCAGCTGGGCAGTCTAAGATGGAATGGAATGACCGCTTAGCGTTTGGAGCTTTATTTTGTCATCAATTATCGATCGTTTGCTACGCGCGGGGGAAGGTAAGGTCCTTGCCAAACTTCGCAACGTGGTCCAGTCCGTAAATGCCCTTGAAGAAGACTTCGCGGCCCTGAGTGACGAGGACCTATTGCATGAGACTGCCATTCTTCGAGACAGATATGTATCAGGAGAGACTTTAGATGATCTGATGCCGGAAGCTTTTGCGGCAGTTCGAGAGGCAGCCAAGCGCACCCTAGGTCAACGACACTTCGATGTCCAGTTGATGGGTGGAGCAGCACTGCACCTAGGCAATATTGCTGAAATGAAAACCGGTGAAGGTAAGACCTTGGTGGCTACCCTACCTGCATATTTGAATGCTATTGCCGGCCGTGGTGTCCACGTTGTTACAACTAACGATTACCTGGCCGGTTACCAAGGTGAGCTGATGGGTCGTGTCTATCGTGCCCTAGGTATGACCACTGGAATCATTATTTCTGGTCAGACTCCAGATGTTCGTCGCGAACAGTATTTGTGTGACATCACCTATGGCACTAACAACGAATATGGTTTTGACTACCTAAGAGATAACATGGCGCAGAGTTCCGGCGAACTTGTTCAGCGTGAACACTTCTTTGCAATCGTTGACGAGGTTGACTCGATTCTGATTGACGAAGCTAGAACACCGTTGATTATTTCTGGACCAGCTGCTGGTGAAGCTAACCGTTGGTTTGCAGAATTTGCCAAGATTGCTGAAAAACTTCAACCAGTAATCGATTATGAAATCGACGAGAAAAAGCGCACGGTTGGAATTCTTGAGCCCGGCATTACCCAGGTTGAGAACTATCTTGGTATCTCAAACCTGTATGAGACTACAAACACTCCGCTCATCTCGTTCTTGAACAACTCAATTCGCGCCAAGGCATTGTTCAAGCGCGACAAAGACTATGTAGTGATGAACGGTGAGGTTTTGATTGTTGATGAACACACCGGCCGTATTCTGGAAGGTCGTCGTTACAGCGAAGGTATTCACCAAGCTATCGAAGCCAAGGAAGGGGTTCCAATTAAGGCTGAGAACCAAACCTTAGCTACCGTGACTTTGCAGAACTATTTCAGGCTCTATAAGAAACTAGCCGGTATGACCGGAACTGCAGCCACCGAAGCTGCCGAATTCATGTCGACATACAAGCTTGGTGTGGTGCCAATCCCAACTAACCGTCCAATGATTCGTATGGACCAATCTGACCTGATCTATAAGAACGAGGTTGTGAAGTTCAACATGGTGGTTGAGGACATTGCTAAGCGCCATGAAACAGGACAGCCGGTTTTGGTTGGAACAACCAGCGTGGAAAAGAGCGAATACCTATCTAAATTGCTTGCTAAGCGCGGTATCCGTCACGAAGTTTTGAATGCTAAAAACCACGCCAGAGAAGCAACGATTGTTGCTCAGGCTGGTCGCCTAGGCTCAGTCACCGTTGCCACCAACATGGCTGGTCGTGGTACCGACATCATGCTAGGTGGTAACGCCGAACACATCGCCTACGAATTGCTTGCCAAGAAAGGCTTCGATTCAGTTGAAAAGCCAGAAGAGTATGAAGCTGCTTGGGCTAAGACCTATGAAGAAGTTAAAGCTCAGGTAGCAGCAGAAGCTGAAAAGGTTGTTGCCGTTGGTGGTCTTTATGTGCTTGGAACCGAAAGACACGAATCTAGACGAATTGACAACCAGCTGCGTGGTCGTGCTGGACGTCAGGGTGACCCAGGTGAGTCAAGATTCTATCTTTCACTAACCGATGACTTGATGAGATTGTTTAACTCTGCTGCAGCTGCGGCACTAATGAACCGAGGCAATGTCCCAGAAGACATGGCTATCGAATCAGGTGTGGTGAGCAAAGCCATTGCCAGTGCTCAAGCGCAAGTTGAAGCTCGTAACGCAGAACTTCGTAAAAACGTTTTGAAGTATGACGATGTATTAAACCGTCAACGTGAGGCTATCTATGGTGACAGAAGACACATTCTGGCTGGCGATGATCTAACCGGTCGTGTTGATACCTTCTTGGTTGATGTTGTGAGTGACATCGTGAACGGACACATCGCAGACAACGCCGGAAGCGATTGGGATCTTCAATCACTTTGGGTTGATTTGAAAACCATCTATCCAATCGGGATTACCGTTGAAGAAGTTCTAACCGAAGCTGGTTCAAGATCTAAGTTGACCAGAGATTGGCTGACTAGAGAAATTATCTCTGATGCGAGAGTCGCTTACGCTAACCGTGCAGTAGCGGTTGGTGAAGGACCAATGCATGAGCTTGAGCGACGCGTTGTTTTGTCAGTATTGGATAGAAAGTGGCGCGACCACCTCTACGAAATGGACTACCTCAAAGAAGGTATCGGTCTTCGTGCGATGGCTCAACGTGATCCACTGGTTGAATACCAACGTGAAGGCTTCAACATGTTCAACCAGATGATGGGTGCAATCAAGGAAGAGTCAATCGGCTTCCTATTCAACCTAGACGTTCAGGTGGAACCTAGCCAGCCAGTTGCCCAAAGCAATCTAACCTTTACAGCTCCTAGCGAAAGTGGTGTTGCTGAAATCAAACCAGCCGCCTCTAAGCAGAAGCCTGACGAAGGACCTGGCTCTTCTTTCTTCAAGAAGTAATGTCAAAGAATAGCTAGAGATTTCGCTCGCCAACGGCCGTTATATCCCTCTAGGCGAATAGCTACTGCTCGAGCTCTACCTTGATTGTGAACGATAACCACAGCCTCTAGTACGCCCTGGCGAGGACTGAATGTGGTCATCTTGCCGACCACTAAGTTTGGTCGCATCAGCTTGATGTGTTGTTCTGCTCTGGCTCGATTGGCTGCTAACGCTCTTTGCTTGAGTTGCTGATAGACGCCGTCACTTAGCCACCTAGCGCTCTGCTCAACATCCCGAACCCCAGCAAGGGTCTCGATAACCGCTTGGGCCAGGAAGGCTAAAACAGGTCTGGGATCGCCCAGTTCAGCCTCGCTCACCTTCTGAACTCCGAAATACTCATCCGTTTCAAGAGCGCCGTTCAGCTTGCGCTTTGATTGGTTTTTAGCTTGAACCGACATGATTCCCCTCAACTCCACCCATTCTTAACTAGTCATAAAGTACCCAATATCCCCTATCAGGCTGAGGGCTGTGGAAAAGTAATTTCGATTCGTTATTTGCCCAAAAATCTATCCATGAGAGTTGAGTCCATCATCGAAGATCTTGAGGCCCAGGGTTACTTCGCAAACCCATTACCCAATCGGGTTGCGGATAGAGAAATTGTGAAGATATTGAAATTGGTTTTCATCGAGGCAACCATCTCAGAAATGCTAATACACAGCCCAATCAAGGGCAAAGACTTTATAGCTGGTTTCAGTAGCAAAGCGGAGACAGTAGTTTGGCATTTAGTCCCTGATTCGAGCGGTGTGATGATGGAAACCAGATCTGATGAAACTGAATTTCTAAATACAAAAATTAGTTTGAAGAAAATTCTAGAACGTCACGTTGTGAATCATGATGTTGTATTCGTTTTGAATCACAATGCTGGCCAACTTAGGGGAAAGCTGAGAATAGTTTCTAAAAGAGAGTTAGTGATTGCCAGTGGAGCAAAACTCACTAGGGTAAATTTGAGCGCAATTAGGGCTATCGCTGTGGAGAACTTCAACAGCATTACTTGATCTATATCAACATTTATACATGTTTCCAAGAAAGCGAAAGAGATCCAGCGCAATAAGGCTTAACAATAGGTTCGGTTCTAGACGGAATCGGATTCTGATCAGCCTTTCACTTTTGTTTATTGCAGGTGGAATTTATCTAAACACTTATCAATCAGAGTCAACCTTGAACTATCTTGTTGCGGTAGGTGATTTGGCTGCTGGGTCTAAACTCACAACCGAGAACCTTTCGAGTGTGCAGGCCAGTGTTGGTGAACAAAGTATTTATTACCTAACCGATCAGGACAAGGTTTCCAGTTGGTATTTGGACCGGCCAGTCCGATCCGGCGAACTTATTCCTAAATCTGCACTAGCTTCTTCCCCCGCAGCAGATTGCCAAGCCCTGAAAATAGGTCTAACTGTTGCCCTAGCCAGAGAAATCAGTGTTGGTGACTATCTGGACATATGGGCCGGTCAACAAAATTCTGTTAGTGGTGAAATACCAACAGAGATTGTCAGTGCTGCGCCTTTGCTGGCTTTGGAGACAAACTCGGATGCATTGAGCCAGGTTGCCCAAACAGCCGAGCTATGCGTTTCAACTGGCCAAATTCGCTCGGTGGTAAATGCCATTGCTCTGCGAGAAGTAATCATTGGGGTGAAGAGCGATTGACTGCAATCGAAACCGGAAGGAGAAGAAGACCGTCGCACCTGGCTGTGGTTGGGGAGACTACTCATCCAATGCTTGTTGGTAGTTACCCGGTACCGGTTTTGGCTTTTTGGTCAGGAGTTGGATCGCCTGGTCGAACAACCTTGGCAATAAATGTCGCAACTGAATTGGCTATTGCTGGAAAAAGAGTTTTGCTGCTGGACTTGGATACATTAGGTCCTTCGATAGCTCTAACTTTAGGTCTAGTTGATACTCCCGCAGGGTTGTCAGCAGTATTGCGATTAGTTGAGCAAGGACGTCTAAGCTATGACGAATTTAGAAGGCTCACTGTAACGATTGATCTAGGCAGACAAGAACTTTTGCTCCTGACCGGTCTAACATCACCTGAACGTTGGGAGGAGGTATCTTCGGAGCGCTTTGAAGCCCTGCTTTTGGCTATTAGTCCATTTGTTGATATGGTGGTGGCCGATTTATCGCCACCGACCTTTGCTAAGAGTTCCCTTATTCACCCATCTATCAAAATCCAAAACCGGGATACCTTGTTTGAATCAATTGTGGCTAAATGCTCGAAACTGATAACTATAGCTGGGGCAGATCCTGTTTCGGCTAAAAGGTTTTTAGAGGCGCAGTCATACCTGACTGATGTTCGGGGAGCTCAGGAACAATTCGTAGTAGTCAATAGATTCAGGACTGGGGCAATAGGTGCCAATGCCAAAACAGAACTGGTGGAAAGCTTTGAAAGCATTGCCAGACTGCGAATAGATGCATTCGTTCCCGACGATGCCGAGAACATAGATAGGGCTATGAGAAACGGTCTTCCGCTGGCTCTGCTCAAAAGATCCTCTCCAGCGCGGTTGGCAATTGCTGAACTCGCTAAACAACTCGCTATCGGTGGTTCAAAGGCAGCCCGTCGTGGCTAAACTTCTTAGGTGTCCACACTTTCCGACTTGATGAAGAAACTTGGTCAGACCCATTCAGCTGACGTTGAGTGGTTGCATTTGCTCGTGGCTGACTGGCAGATTATTGCAGACCTAAGTTTTGCCGATCTAGTGCTTTGGCTACCAGATCAAGATGGTAATTTCACCGCAGCTGGACATGCCCGGCCATCATCCGCGGCAACTCTTTTCTATCGAGATATCACCGGCCGAGTTTCTGAACCCGCTTGGCTAAAAGTAATTGAAAAAGCTTTTTCCAGCGGTCAGATTGTTGAAGAAGAAGTTAGCGACATATTTCAAGGTGTTCCAGAGCAAATTAGCGCAATTCCTGTTTTTAGAAAACTCAATGCCAAAACTGGTTCGGATAAAAGCCCTTCTCCCATTGCGGTAATTACCAAACACACCAACCTAAGTGAAGTAAGTGCACCAAATAAAACCAGAACCAACCTGACTCAACTAGGCGACAATGTATTACGGATGGTCTCCGATGGTAGTTATCCGGTTTTTTCAATTCAAGCTCCTCCGCGTAGAGGAACCCCTCGTGTAAATGATGGCTTATTACACCTTGATGCAGATGGCGGTGTAGTTTTCTCTTCTCCTAACGGAATTTCAGCGTTTCAAAAACTAGGGGTCGATGGTGAGCTCGAAGGAAGAAGCCTTAAAGAGATCACCGATGAACTAAACAAGGGCAGCTGGAACGTTGATGAGAATTTGCCAAAGATTGTTGATGGAAAGATGGCTTGGCGAGCAGACATTGAAGGCAATTCCTCGGCACTATCAGTTAGAGCTATACCTATTTCAGACAAGGGTAAACACATTGGTGCCATCCTGCTCTGTAGAGATGTTACCGAACTTAGAAGGCAAGAACGTGAGCTGGTGACTAAGGATGCCACCATTCGAGAGATTCACCACAGAGTAAAGAACAACCTGCAAACAGTTGCCTCACTGTTGCGAATCCAAGGCCGCAGAAGTAAATCTTCTGAAACCCTTGAAGCTCTCAGTGACGCGGAAAGACGCGTCGCAGCCATTGCTGTTGTGCATGATTCTCTGAGTGAAGGTCTAGCCCAGGACGTGAACTTCGATGAGGTTTACGAGCGAATTGAAGTAATGGTGGGAGAGCTAGCGGCAGCATTCAACGCTAAAGTGACCAACCTTAAGATTGGAAAATTCGGCAGATTACCAAGTGAAATAGCAACACCGCTAGCTGTAGTTCTAACCGAATTAGTTACCAATGCCTACGAGCATGGACTCACTAATCGAACCGGACACCTAACAGTCTCGGCAACTAGAAGGTCTAAAAAGCTTCTTATTAAGGTATCCGATGACGGGATTGGTTTAGATCAAGGCAAGCCACTTAATGGTCTCGGAACACAACTAGTAAGGGCGTTAGTTGAGTCTGAACTTAGAGGCAAAATAGAGTTTCACTCAGAAAAGACCGCTGGAACCACGGTGAGTTTGGAAGTTTCGTTAGCCTAAGCTGAACGACGTGCACGAGCGTATTTGCGCTTTAGCGACTTACGCTCATCTTCTGAAAGTCCGCCCCAAACACCGTTGTCTTGGTTTTCTTTAATGGCGTATTCAAGGCAAAGTGAAACAACTTTGCATTCACGACAAATAGCTTTAGCTTGTTCGATCTGTTCAACTGCAGGTCCAGTATTTCCCACCGGAAAGAACAGTTCTGGGTCTTCTGTTCGACAGCGAGCTTCTGGTAGCCATGGCAGTTCCATATATTCATGTTCCTTAGATCGAGACGTAAAACCGGATAAAACCACTAAAGAGGTCTATTTCGGGAGATACTTGCGCGAGGCGTGATAAATCTATTTTCGCAGAGAGTTGGGGCTTTGTAAATACCCCATTTAGGCTTGATAACATGCCCAAGTTGAACGTAAAGCGAACCCTAATTGGCCTCTCAATTGCCTTCCATTTGGAAGCCCTGGTTCTATACATTGGAGCAGGTCTAGGAATTCTCGAAATTCTCAGAGGCCAGGGTAAATCTCTAGTTACCGATATCTCGTTTTTGCTGCTCTTGACCATTGCAGGTCTATTTTTGACATTTGCAGCAAGGGCAATTCTCAAAGGCAAACGTTGGGCTCGAAGTGCTGGGGTTTTTTGGCAGCTGATTCAGTTGTCTATTGCTTTGGGAACTTACGAGGCAAGCGTTATAGGTGCCATAGCAATAGCACTGCCGTCTTTGGCAGTGCTAATTACTCTTTTTCAGAAAGATGTAGTGGCCGCTACTCTAGGAACAAGAGATTAGATTTCAAGTACCTTACGAAGCATTGCTACGTGACCGGTTGCTTTGACGTTGTATAGGGCATGTTCAATCTTGCCTTTTTCATCAATCACGAAGGTTGAGCGGATTAGACCCTCGTAGATCTTTCCATACATACTCTTTTCACCAAATGCTCCATAAGCCTTGATGACTTTCATTTCGGGATCGCTAAGAAGATCAAACTTTAGACCTTCAGCTTTTCGGAACTTAGTCAACTTAGCTGGGGCATCAGGGGAAATACCGACAACTGCGTAGCCTGCCTTTTTGAGAACATTCATGTTCTCTTGAAAGTCACAAGCTTGCTTGGTGCAGCCTGGGGTAGAAGCAGCTGGGTAGAAATAGAGAATAACCTTTTGACCTTTGAAACCAGCCAAAGAAACAGGCGTCTCGTCTTGGTTGTTTAGTTTAAATGCGGGGGCTTTAGAGC